>OJRW01000291.1_pt1 | contig 50863 bp, 45 predicted proteins | sample 1599231 | NCBI WGS metagenome assembly OJRW01 (sample SAMN04168656, study PRJEB22393) | human gut metagenome | biome: human gut microbiome; feature: stool | host: Homo sapiens | collected 2014-03-17
CGGTGCGTCTCAGCGGCTCCACCGAAAAATTTTCCTGTCCGTTTCCATTCCGCTCGCCGTCCTCATCGCCGCGTTCGTCGTGGTGCTCATCGTCTACATCATCCCGCAGAACCACTATAACGATGCCGCCGCCTTGCTCGAAGCCGGCAAGTATGACGAAGCCATCACCGCGTTCACGGCGCTCGACGGATACAGCGACAGCGCCGCTCGCATCACGGAGGCAGAGTACAAAAAGGCCTGCGACCTGCTCGAAAACGAAAAATTCGCAGAAGCCGTCGAAGCCTTCACCGCCCTCGGCGATTACGAAGACAGCAAAGATCGGATCACCGAGGCCGAGTACCGCCGTGCCGTAAAGACGTTTGAAAGCGGCGCATACGAAGACGCGTTAAATCTCCTTGAGCCCCTCAAGGATTACAAGGATGCCGCCGAAAAAATCGAGACCTGTCACTATGAGCTCGGCATGAAGGCCCTCGAAGCGGATAACTTAAAGTCCGCCGCCGCGCATTTTAAAGAAGTCAACGCGGAGCAGAATAAGAAAATGCAGGCCGCATTCTGTGATAAGGGCATCGCGTTCTACGAAAAGGGCGACGAAGAAAAGGCACTCACCTATTTTGAGTATGTCACCGATAAAGACCTTCTCCCGAAGATTGACGCCGCCTACTATGCGCAGGCGTTAAAGCTCGTCGAAGACGGCGAGTACGACAAGGCGACCGAAATTTTCACAAAGCTTGGCGAGTATGAAGACTGCCCGACGCAGCTTCTGCGCATCCACGCGCTGAAAGCGGAGCAGTATTACAACAACGCCGATTACGAAAACGCCATCGCGGAGTTCAAGGCCGCCGGTGATTACGGCGACGCCGCCTCCCGCGTCACGGAGGCGACTTACCGTCTCGGCGCGCAGCAGCTTGCAAACGGCGAGGTGCGCAAAGCCTACGATACGCTCTATCCCATCCGCAGCTACGACCCCGCCTATATGCTCCTCGTCTCCAATTCGCAGTTCTATATCCAAATCTACGACGTAGGCGCCGGCCCCAACCCCTTAAACGAAAACTAAAACCCAGCGCCCGCAGAATCATCTTCTGCGGGCGCTTTTTCTATCCTATATTCAAAATTCGAGATTTGGGGTAAGTGATAGGCCAAAATTAAAATTTATAGGAGCATTTAAATGGATCTCCGTCTTTTTTCGTGAGCTCGTATGAATGATGTATTCAAATCCCGCGTCGGTCAGTTTGATTTGGTTAAGGGCATCAGAGGGGTCTGTAACAGAAACGTCCTCGCCCACAAACCCGCGGCAATACAAATAATGCAGCACGTCCTTAAGGTCTTTGTCTGTTTGGCAGAGCCTACGCGAAAAGACATAACTGGGGTTATTTTTGAATTTCAAAATTTGAAGCAGAAAAGTCCGTATTTCTTGCTCTGAGGGAATAAACGGCGTCTCGTTCGGTATTACGAACATTCTGCCTTTTTTCACTACACCGGGTATCATGCCGGCTTTTATTCGCTTATAAAGCTCTTTCTTTTCCAGTCCAAATTTTTCACATGCTTCATTTGTAGTCATATTTACTCCCCCGCTTTAGGTAAGTCCTTGCGCAAACACACCCAACTGTAATATATGTAATTTGTTTTCTTTGTGTGGTTGCCCGGTTCATATGTACAGCGAACACATGTGGGGTCAGAATAATCATAAGTGGTTATTGTGTGGACAGGTGTGTCACCGTCACTCTTGCGAATATCCTCTATCATGTGACCGTCATCGTCATATTTATAGGTGTGAGTAGTAGTGCTGGAGTTTTTATCATTGGTTTCTTTTTCTTCTATCACATTGCCGTTTTTATCGTATTTGTATGTTGTAACAGATGTGGCGGTTGAGTCATCCCAATAGGGGTAGGTGTGTGTCCTTTTAATTACTTGACCATCTGAATTATGTTCGTACTGATAGTAATGATCTTCAACGGTATCAGAAATACTGCTCTTTATCCTTTCGTGAACAATCTCACCGTTTTCATAGGATAATTCGGATTCTCTACCGTTAGTTGTAGTCCTACTTGAAGGCGTGCCGTCTTCATTTTGATATTCGTAATAGTAAGTTCCGTCAAAATAGGGCTTGAATTCCGTAGGCGAGCTAATATAAGCAAAATCGACTTTTTCATTTTCATCGGTCTTAGCCGTTTGTAAAAGGAAGAACTTGTCCAGCCAATCATCTGCCTTTTTATAGCCTTTAATGGACTCCAAAAGTGAATAAATTGAATCGGAATCGGAGAAATAGCCGGAAGATATAATATATGTTTCTTCAGAGTTATAAACATTTGCCAGCTGTAAAGCCTGTTGATAAACAGACTCTTTCCACATCTCCTCTGCGTTTGGGTAGTCCCCAAGTCCTTTGAAAATGTCGGCAGCTGTCTCGTAGCACGTTTGGTCAAAAAAGCCCTGCGCCTGCATGAATTTTATTTCTTTAATTTGGTCTTCACTGTCCTTATAACCGTGAACAGACTCAAGTTTTGAGATGGCTTTGTCATAACTTCCGCTTGCTTTTAAGTTGAGTCCCTCTTGGTAGTCCGTTTCTAAACGTACCTGTTCTCTTAACTTTACACATTCACTTATTTTGTCTTTTGCATCCTTATAATCTTCTATTGCTTTAAAAGCGGAAATAGCTTTGTCATATTCTTTATTTTCCATCAAAGCTACCGCATCCTGATAAGCGGCTTCCAAACGCGCCTGTTCTTTCAGCTCTGCACATTCTCCAATTTTCTCCGGTGCGTCTTTGTAGTCGCCCATATCTTCAAACGCGGCAGTTGCCTCATCAAAGCTGCCTTTTTCCATCAGTGAAACGGCGTGGCTGTACTTGATAAACGGAACCAAATAGGTGACGGTCGGATAGATCGAAAGCGCGATGAGCACAACTGCGGCTGTGCAGATGATGATCCGTTTTTCCGTTTTGGATAAGCCGAGGGATCTCTTTTTTGCCTTTTTATCCATGGTATACACTCCTCCTGTGCCCGTTTGAAATTTTGTCGAACATGAGCACTTTTTATCAATATAACACATTTGTGTTCAATTGACAACATATGTGTTCAAAATATTTGTGAAGTTCCTTTATTCTTGACATAAAGGAGCTGATTTTTCATGTTAGACGCAATTATTGTAGGGCAGGTCATTCAAAGAGTTCGCGAGGAAAAACGAATGTCGCAGGAGCTCGTCAGCGGGCTGGCGGGGATAGGGCGCACGCATTTAAGCGCTATCGAGCGCGGCGAGCGCAAACCCACATTGGAAACCTTCTATAAACTCAGCCTTGCCATGGGCATCCGCCCCAGCGCCCTGCTGAAAGAGATCGAAAACGAGGTGGAGCTGCAAAAGGCGGAATAAAGGCATCTTTTTTAGGCAATAACCTAACAAAAAGCGACCCCAGTGTGGTTTTTCTACACCGGGGTCGTTCCATCTTTAAATTATCAATAACCTTACTTTCCAAAATTCCCGCGCAGCAGCATGGCGGCGTGCTCGCGGCGCAGCTCCTCGCACAGTGCGTAAAGGCTCCACTTGTCGTTGTGCTCCGTGCGTACGGCTTTCAGCGAAATGGGCGCGATACCCGCTTTTTTGTACGCTGCAAGGAACACGTCCAGCATCTCACCCGCAAAGCCGGAAAAAATCAGCACCTCCGGCAGCTTGTAGCCCGCCGGGGCTTTCTGCACGTTCGCGTTCACTTTCTCGCCGCACAGCGCTGCAACTGCGCGGTCACGGTCGGCGTTCGTCAGCCGTCTTGCCGTCAGGTGCAGCTCTCTGCACAGTGCAGAAAGCTGCTTTTCCTTCGCAGCGTCTTCAACATGGTATAAAACAAGAGCCATACATTTCTCCTTACTCCTCGCACAGCGGGCGGAACAAGTCGCCGCGGCGCTTCATCATGCGGTAACGGAGGATCATCATAATCAGCACCCCAAAGCGCGCCGCAGATTCGATCACGTTCACCGTGAAGATTGCCGTGTCGTTCGCGCCGAGCGCCGTGTAGACCGAAACGCCGAAGAACGGTAAAAGCGAGTTACTCAGCGTCACAAACAGCGTGTAAATGCTGATGATGAGCGCGCGGTTCTTTTTCGGTGTCGCCTGCAAAAGTAGCTGTACCACGCACATGTTCGTCGCACCCTGCGGAATGTTGCCGATGAGCGCCAGAATCATAAAGTACGGCATACGCGCGCTTTGCGGCAGCAACGTCATAGAAGCCACCGTAATGGGGCAGAGCAGCAAGCCCGCGCATACGAAAATGATTGTAAAATGCTCGGATTTGCGGCGGCACAGTTTCGAGAAAAAGCCGATGAAGATCATCTGGCAAATGGAACACAAAGCCTGGAAAAAGCTCAGCTGCGCTTCGTTCATGCCGGCATATTTTGTCTCCGCTATGTACCAAAGGCTCCAGTCCAGGTGCCACGAAAGGTAAAACAGCATGATGCAGATGAAAAAGCCGCGGAACGGCTTGCTGCGTACCATCTGGTTCAAAGCTTCCGGGAACATTTTCAGTCCCATCTCCTGCTTTTCCTCCGCCTTGCGCGGCGGACAGGGGATGCGGCGCAGCACAAGCGCCTGCAAAAGCATGCACACGCCTGCAATATAAAAGAAAATGCGCAGCACAATGAGCTTTCCCTCGGTGTCCGGCATCAGCGTCATGATATTGCCGCACAAAAGCGGCACCACAATGCCCACAAAAAACAGACACCGGCTGCGGAACGTGAACACGCTGTTGCGCAGGCCCGGCTCTACCGCGTCACCGAAGAATGTCTGCCACTGCGCGTTATACAGCGCAATGCCGCCCACCGTCATGCCGAGAAACACAAAAAATGCCGTCATGCGGTGCTCGCCGAACAGCGGCACAGAGCCGTAAGCAAAATACGCCGCGCTCAAAAACAGCGCCAGTACGAACGGCACCGTGCGGCTCGTCTTCGTACGGTTCGCAAGGAATCCCACCGGAATCATACAGATGCCCGCCACCATGTTCGGCACCATCTGCACAAGGCCGATCTGCGTGTCCGTCGCGCCAAGATTCGTCGCATACAAATTGTTCGCCAGCGAGTAAAGCGAAACGGCATACTGCAATAAAAAGCCCTCAATGCCGAAAAGGCACAGCATGCGCAGTTTCGGATCAGACTGCAGCGATTTGACCGGATGAAATGTAAATTTACCCATAGATGTTCTCCCCTGAGAAAAATAAGCGGCGCACCGAATACACGCGCCCTATCCATTATAAACGAAAACCGGGCAAAGACAAGCCTTACCCGGAATTTTCATCGTTTTATTTTTTGTAAACGCATTTGCCGCCCAAATACGTCGCCTCGGCTTCAATACGGTGCAGCGTGTTGGCGTCCGCCTTGAACGGATCTTCGGAAAGCACCACAAAGTCCGCAAGCTGTCCGTTTGCAATCTCGCCCTTTTTGCCTTCCTCAAATGATGCTACCGCGCCGCTTTTTGTAAATGAGTCGATGGCCTCCCGTACCGTCAGCGCTTCCTCCGGGCGATACGGTGCGTCCGTCGAGCCAATGCTTCGCCGCGTCACCGCGCACTCCATGCCGCGCATCACGTTCGGCTCCTCCACCGGCGCGTCCGAGCCGTTCGAGAACGGAATGCGCGCATTCAGAAGCGTCTTAGCCGGGTAACTCGTGCTCGCCAATTCATCGCCCACACGTTCGTGCACAATGTGCGTGTCGTAGTCGAGGAAGATCGACTGCAAATTCACGCGCAGCTTTAATTCCTTCATGCGCTCAATCTGGTCACGCCGCACAATCTGGCAGTGCACGATGCCATGTCGGTGGTCGTCGCGCGGATGCTCATGAAGCGCTTTTTCGTAAGCGTCCAATACGTTGTCGAGCGCCCCGTCGCCGATGGCGTGTACCGCAACGGAAAGTCCCTTTTCGTTCGCAAGAGAGATAAGCCCGTTCAATTCCGCATCCGTGTATAGCGGAATGCCGCGTGCGTTCTCATCGTCCGCATACGGGCGGCTTAAACACGCTGTGCGTGCGCCGAGCGACCCGTCCGAGATGATCTTCAGCGGTCCCGCGCGGAACATATCGTCTTCAAAATACGCATCGCCGCTCTCGATATATTCAGAAAGCGCCTCTACGTTCGTAAACTGTGCCTGCTCATTCACGCGCACCGTCATCAGCCCCGGCGTTCTCAAAAGCTTCTGCACCGTCTCATACGGCACACCGGGGAACGTCTCGTAGTCGTCGCTTTGGCAAGAGGTGATGCCGTAACGGTTCAGCCGCTTGCAGGAGGCACGCAGCATGGCACACAGCTGTGCCTCATCCGGCTCCGGAATGCCCGCGTACACCACCGCTACGGCGTTTTCAAAAAATTGCCCGTTCGGCTCGCCGTTTTCATCTAAAGCAAAGCTGCCGCCCGCCACCTGCGGCGTGTCCTTCGTAATGCCCAACACTTCCAGCGCCTTCGAGTTCACTACGCAGATGTGCCCGCACGCCCGCGTAATGCAGATCGGGTGCTCGGTCGAAACAGCGTCTAAGTCCCACCGTGTCGGAAAGCGGCGCTCGTCTGCAAAATAATCGTGGTTAAAGCCGCGCCCCTGCACCCACGTGCCGGGTGTTACGCCCGTTTCCTTTATATAGGTGCGCAGACAGTCGAGCATCTCCTTTAAAGACGTCGTGTGCGCGCCGAGGTTCGCCATTGTCAGTACATTGCCGAGGTTCAGCACATGCATGTGTGAGTCATTAAACCCCGCGCAGACGAATTTTCCGCCTAAATCGACTACTTCATCTGCCGTGGCCTTATCCGTCTCGCCCACAAAGCAGAATTTCCCGTTTTCCACCGCAAAATCCGTCACAAAGCCGTTTCCCGTGTAAACCGTGCCGTTTTTATAAACCGTCCGCATATTGTCTCCCCGTTTCCATCTGTTTTCTCCAGTATAAAGCAAGGGGAAAGCCCCTGTCAAGTTGAAAAAGCCTGACTTTTCCCGCGCGCCGTTCCATCTTATCTTTATTTGTAAAGAGAAAAATAGCGCACGACATAATGAAATTCCATATGACTTACTAAAATATCAAAAATGAAATAGTAGATATGTCAATATAACATTTTACAATTCGATTTAATGTGCGTATAATACAGATGCTTCCAAATACAGTTTACAAAAAAGTAACAGGATATTTGGTCAATGTCAACAAAAACGTGTGCTCTTGTGACCGTGTCTTGTTGCTGCTTTTCACAGCGGCGAAAGATGCGGTCGTGTGCCCTTTTGGGGCGCAGCGCTGAAGGGGGAATTTTTGCCCGGTGATATTGAAATGGAAGGCAAAATTTTGAGAAAGAAAGGGAAAAACAATGAAAGCAAAGAAAACAAAGCTGGCTTTGTGGATCTGCGCTATTGTGGTGCTGCTCGTCGCAAGCATTCTGGTTCCTTCGGTGCAGAAGACCGAAACGATTCAGGTGACCATGCGTGACGCGGTTCTGCATGAGACGAACAGAATCAGCCTCTTCGGCATCAAAGATGTCAACCCGGCGCTGATCTCCGCCATGGTGGTCTCGGGCATCTTGCTGGTGTTTGCGGTCATCGTGCGCATTTTCGTCATTCCGCGCTTTAAGATGGTGCCCGGAAAGTTCCAGATGCTCCTTGAGCAGGCGGTAGACCTGTTCGACGGCATGGCTAAGTCCAACAGCCCGGGGCGCAGCGGCTTCCTCGGTGCGTACATCTTCACGGCCGGCGCGTACATTTTCATCGGTACGCTCTTTGAGCTGTTCGGCATTCAGGCTATCACAACGGAGGGTTCGCCCATCACGCTTCCGGCGCCGCTGTCCGATGTCAACGCCGCCATCGCCATGGGCTGCTTCTCGTACCTCGTCATTCTGGGCGGCGGTATCGCGTATAACGGCTTCAAAGGCGTGGGCAGCACTTTAAAGGAGTTCTCGCTGCCGATTTCCATGAGTTTCCGTCTGTTCGGCGCGCTTTTAAGCGGCTTGCTCGTTACGGAGCTTGTGTATTATTATGTGAATCTGAGCTTTGTGCTGCCGGTCATCGTGGGCGTTATGTTCACGCTGCTGCACGCGCTCATTCAGGCATATGTTTTGACGATGCTCGTCGCGCTCTATTTCGGCGAGGTTTCCGAGAAGCAGGAACCGAAAAAGAAAAAAGTAAAAGCAGAAGCTGAAAATTAACCTACGGAGGGAAAATATCATGAACGCAAAACAGAGAAAGTTAAAGAAGCTTGCCATCATTCTGCTGGCAGTCATCGCCATCCTCGCCATCTCCATTCCGGTATTCGCCGCAACAAACGGTGATGCCGCAACCACCACGGCAACAGCCGAAACCGCAGTAGAAGCTGCAGCCACCACCGCAGACAGCACAACTGGCCTTAAGGCACTTGCTTCCGCTATTGCAGTCGGTATTGCAGCCGCCGGCGGTGCAGTCGGTATGGGCCTCTCCGCAGGTAAGGCTGTTGAGGGCATCGCACGTCAGCCGGAGGCTGAAAGCAAGATCCGTACCACCCTCATGCTCGGCCTCGTCTTTATCGAGACGGCCATCATTTATGCCCTGCTCGTTGTTATCCTCATCATCTTCGTCCTGTAAAGGAGAGTGCAGATCGTGAACATCCCACTGAATATTGATTGGCAGCAGATTTTGCTGCATGTACTGAATTTCGTCATTTTGTTCGGCGGCCTGTATTTCCTTTTGTACAAGCCGGTCAAGAACTTCATGGCAAAGCGCGAAGCGCATTATGCCGAAATGGCACAGAAGGCCCAAAGTGAACTCGATTCCGCCGAAAAGATCAAGGCGGATTATCAGGAGCAGCTCAAGTCCGTTGAGGGCGAGATCAGCGCAAAGAGAACCGAAGCGCAGAAGGAGCTCGACCGCAGCGTACAGCAGCAGCTTTCCGATGCCCATGCACAGGCGGATAAGATCGTCGCCGATGCGCAGAAGGATGCCGCCCGTGTACATGATAAGATGATCGCAGACGCACAGAAGGAGCTTACCGAGCTCGCTATGGAAGCGACCAAGAAGCTTGTTTATAAAGACGGCGATCCGTATGACGCGTTCCTCGATCAGGCAGAGAGGGGAGAGCCGAATGCGTAATGCAGATGAAAAGGCCGTAGCCGTTCTCCGCGGCAGCCGCCGCCCGGATGCCGAACAGGAAAAACGCTTTGCGGAATTCCTGCTGCGTACCTATGGCTGTGAGATTCCGCTCACCTTTGAAGAAGATAAAATGCTGAACGGCTTCACGCTTACCGTCGGCACCGATGTGTACGATTGGAGCCTCAAAAGCCGTCTGCGCCAGTTTGAAGAAAAGCTAAAGGCGTTAAAGTCCGGCAGCGATTCCGTCATTCCGCTGATGAAGGAAGCCGTTGAAGATTTTACCCCGTCCGCAGAAGCGGAAGAGACCGGTACGGTTCTCACCGTTGGCGATGAGATCGCCGTTGTCAGTGGCCTTGAGCATGCCGCCTACGGCGAGATTCTCCTGTTCTCCTCCGGCGTTAAGGGCATGGTGCAGGACCTGCGCCGCAATGAGATCGGCTGCGTCCTCTTTGGCGACGATGCCGAGATCACCGAGGGCAGCCTTGTGCGCAGAAGCGGCAAGACCGCCGGTATCCCGGTCGGCGACGGCTTCCTCGGCCGTGTTGTCGATGCACTCGGTACGCCGATCGACGGCAAGGGTGATATCAGCGCCGAGGGCTACCGCCCCATCGAGTGCCCCGCACCGGGCATCATCGACCGCCAGCCGGTCAACGCGCCTATGGAAACCGGCCTTCTCGCCATCGATTCCATGTTCCCGATTGGCCGCGGCCAGCGTGAGCTTATCATCGGCGACCGCCAGACCGGTAAAACCGCCGTCGCGCTCGATACCATTTTGAACCAGAAGGGCAAGAACGTCGTTTGCATCTATGTCGCCATCGGTCAGAAGTCCAGCTCCGTTGCACAGCTTGTGGAGACCTTAAAGCGCCGCGGCGCCATGGATTACACCATCGTCGTCAACGCATCTGCCAGTGACCCGGCTTCCTTGCAATACATTGCACCGTATGCCGGCTGCGCACTCGGCGAGCACTTCATGTATCAGGGCAGAGATGTCCTCATCGTGTACGATGACCTTTCAAAGCACGCCATTGCGTACCGTGCACTGAGCCTGCTTTTGGAGCGTTCCCCGGGTCGTGAAGCGTATCCTGGTGACGTTTTCTACCTGCATTCCCGTTTGTTGGAGCGTTCCGCGCATCTTTCCGATGCACTCGGCGGCGGCAGCATGACGGCATTGCCGATTGTTGAAACGCAGGCGGGCGACGTTTCCGCTTACATCCCGACGAACATTATTTCCATCACAGACGGTCAGATCTTCCTTGAGAGCGACCTGTTCTTCTCCGGCCAGCGTCCGGCTGTCAACGTCGGTCTTTCGGTTTCCCGTGTCGGCGGCGACGCCCAGACAAAGGCCATGAAAAAGGCAGCGGGCGGCATTCGTCTGGACCTTGCCCAGTACCGCGAAATGGAAGTCTTCACCCAGTTCTCCAGCGACCTTGACGAGACCACAAAGCGTCAGCTCACCTACGGTCAGAGCCTTATGCGTTTGCTGCGTCAGCCGCAGTACCATCCGATGAGCCAGCACGATCAGGTCATCACGCTCGTCTCCGCCCTGCACCACGTCATGCAGGACGTCCCGCTTGACGATATGGGTCGTTTCCACACGGAGCTCATCAAGTACGCCGAGGAGAATATGAGCGATGTCTGCCGCCGTGTCGATACCACCGGTCAGCTTTCCGACCCCGACCGCGAAGAGATTTTGAAAGTCGCGAAGGAATTCCTCGAAAAGTACAAGGCGGAAAACCCGCAGAACGCGTAAGCGCTCGGAAAGGCGGTTTTCGCTATGGCTAATACAAAAGAGATTAAAACCAGAATCGAAAGCGTTAAGGATACGCGTAAAATCACAAACGCCATGTATCTTATCGCTTCCACAAAGCTGCGCAAAGCACGCAACGATTTGGACCGCACGCGCCCGTATTTCGAGGCGCTGCGCACGGAGATCAAGCGTATTTTCCGTACCCAGAACGACGTGGACAGCCGCTATTTCTACCCCCCCGAGGGCGAGCCGCCGCTGGAGGGCACCTACGCGTGCCTCGTCATCACGGCGGATAAGGGCCTCGCGGGCGCATACAACCAGAACGTCATCAAGGAAGCTATGCACATGCTCGATGAGCATCCCGACACGAAGCTCTACGTTGTAGGCGAATATGGCCGCCACTTCTTTACGCAGCACAATATCCCCATGGAGCACAGCTTCCTCTATACGGCACAGAACCCCACCATGCAGCGCGCGAGAGAAATTTGCGACATCCTGCTCGAGGGCTACGACCGCGGGGATTTTAAGAAGATTTTTGTCATTTATACCGATATGGAGAACAGCCTCACGTCCTCTGCACACTGCACGCGTCTGCTGCCGTTCCACCGCGCCTATTTCCAGACGGATACGGTGGAAAAGGCGGTCACCACGCCGTTCGAGTTTGTGCCCTCCGTGCAGGCGGTTCTCAACAACATCATGCAAAGCTACGTTTCGGGCTTTATTTACAGTGCCCTCATCGATAGCTTCTGCAGCGAGCAAAATGCCCGCATGACGGCGATGGATTCCGCCAACAGCAACGCGGAAAAGCTCCTCGCAGAGCTTTCCTTGCAGTATAACCGCGTGCGTCAGGCTGCCATCACGCAGGAGATTACAGAGGTCTCCGCCGGTGCGAAGGCACAGCGTCAAAAACACAGGAAGGAAGCGTGAACAACGTGAATACAGGTAAGATCGTACAGATCTCCGGCCCGGTCATCGACGTACAGTTCGAGTCCGGCGTTCTGCCGAAAATCAGAGAAGCCCTTTCGCTTACCGTGGACGGACGGCGGTATGTGATGGAGGTTGCCCAGCATGTGGGTGACAACACGGTCCGCTGCGTCATGCTTTCCGGCAGTGAGGGCCTTTCCCGCGGTATGCAGGTTGAGGCTCCGGGCAAAACCATCGAAGTGCCGGTGGGCGAAAACACGCTCGGCCGCATGTTCAACGTGCTCGGCGATCCCATCGACGGCGGCGAAGCCGTTCCCGCAACCGAGCCGCACAAAAGCATTTACAGAAAAGCTCCGTCGTTTGACGAGCAGAACCCGGCCGTCGAGATCCTCGAGACCGGCATCAAGGTCATCGATCTTCTGGAGCCGTACCCGAAGGGCGGCAAAATCGGTCTGTTCGGCGGCGCAGGCGTCGGCAAGACCGTCCTTATCCAGGAGCTCATCCACAACGTCGCCATGGAGCACGGCGGTTACTCCGTGTTTACCGGCGTCGGCGAGCGCAGCCGTGAGGGTAACGACCTCTGGCGTGAAATGCGTGAAAGCGGTGTCGGCGATAAAACGGCGCTCGTCTTCGGCCAGATGAACGAGTCCCCGGGCGTGCGTATGCGTGTCGCCCTCTCCGGCCTCACCATGGCAGAGCATTTCCGTGACGAAGAGCACAAGGACGTCCTGCTCTTCATCGATAACATCTTCCGTTTCGTGCAGGCAGGCAGTGAGGTTTCCACGCTTCTCGGCCGTATGCCTTCCGCCGTCGGTTATCAGCCGACCCTCGCAAACGAAATGGGCGAGCTGCAGGAGCGCATCACCTCCACAAAAGACGGCTCCGTCACCTCGGTTCAGGCTGTTTACGTGCCTGCCGATGACCTTACCGACCCGGCCCCGGCCACAACGTTCGCCCACCTCGATGCTACGACCGTTTTGAGCCGTAAGATCGCCGAGCAGGGCATTTACCCCGCCGTCGATCCGCTGGAGTCCACCTCCCGTATCCTCGAAGCCGATGTTGTCGGCGAGGAGCACTACCGCATCGCGCGTGAAGTACAGGAGACCCTCCAGAAGTACAGCGAGCTGCAGGACATTATCGCCATCCTCGGTATGGACGAGCTTAGCGACGAAGACCAGCTCACCGTGCAGCGCGCGAGAAAGATCCAGCGTTTCCTCTCGCAGCCGATGCACGTCGCAGAAAAGTTCTCCAGCGTGCCGGGCGTTTACGTCCCGCTCAAAGAGACGCTGCGCGGCTTCAAGGCCATCGTAGACGGCGAAATGGACCAGTACCCCGAGGCGGCGTTCTATAACGTAGGTACGCTCGAGGACGTCATCGCGAAAGCGAAGCAGTTAGAGGCGGAGGCGATCTGATGCGTACATTTCAGATGCACCTGCTTGAAGCCGATAAGGTCTTTTTCGAGGGCGAGTGCGAGTCGCTTGTCGTGCCCACAACGGTCGGCCAGTACGGCATTCTGGCGGGTCATAGCAATATGATCTCCGCCGTCGTGCCGGGCGTGCTCTCTTACCGCGCACCGGGTAAGGAGTGGCGCACCGCTGCCGTTTCCGAGGGCATGGTGAAGGTCGAGGGCAACGATATCCTCGTGCTTGTAGACTCCGCCGAGTACCCGGAAGAGATCGATGCCAAACGTGCACAGCGCGCCGCCGATGAGGCGAAAGAGGCCATCCTCCAAAAGCGCAGCGTGCGCGAATACCGCACCGCGCAGGCGAACCTTGCCCGCGCCATCAACCGCCTGCGCGTCAAGAAAAACGCGAGATAAGGCGGTAAAAACCACACCGAATTTCCAAATATGCAAAAAGCGTTCCGAGCATTCGGGACGCTTTTTGCATATTTCACACAAAGGGTTTGCTTTTTTCATGAACTTTCGAAATTTCGCAAAAACTGCGGTACAAAACGGCGGAATGTGCTATAATGAACGCGAATACCGGCGGAAAAGTACGCCGGAAAGTTGTATTGAAATTCAGTTTGAAGGAGTCAAAAGCATGATCAAAGTCGGTTTTATCGATTACTATTTAGACGAGTGGCACGCCAATAACTACGTTCACATGCTGCACGATTACTCAAACGGCGAGGTAGAAGCCGTGTACGCCTGGGCTGAAATCGACAGCCCCGAGGGCGGCCTCACAACGGACGCATGGTGCGAAAAATACGGTCTCACCCGCATGATGACGCAGGAGGAGCTCATCGAAAAGAGTGACGTTCTGCTCGTGCTCGCCCCGCGCGATCCGAAAAAGCACGAAGAACTCGCAAACCTCGCGCTGCGCTCCGGCAAGCGCTGCTATGTGGATAAAACCTTCGCGCCGGATCACTTCGCTGCAAAGCGTATGCTCGATCTTGCCGAGCAGAGCGGCACGCCGTGCTGGTCGTCTTCCGCGCTGCGTTTTGCGGAGGAGTATCAGGCAGCGGATAAAACGAACATCAAGGGTGTCAATGCATGGGGTCCGAACGGTTTTGAGGATTACGCCATCCACCAGCTGGAGCCGATCTTCATGATGATGCAGGCTCCTGCGACGGAAGTCATGCACCTGACAAACGACGAGGTGTACACCGGCGTTCTGCGCTTTGCGGACGGCCGCACCGCAACGCTTTCCGGCTACGCAAAGGGCTCGCCGTTCATGATGAACATTGCGCGCTCCACGGAAAATTCCGTACTGGAAATTCGCTCCGATTACTTCCGCCACTTCATTGAGGCGCTCGTCGAGTTCTTCAAAAACGGCACCATCCCTGCCCCGCACAGCGAGACGCTCTCCATCATCAGCGCCTGGGGCGCCCTTATGGAAGCCGAAAAGACCCCCGGCATCTGGGTCAAAGTCCCGAAGGACTGAGTTTGTCGCTCCAAAAGCGCGACTATGCGGCCATTAAAGAACAGCAAGTAGAGCGTTACGGCGTCTGGCTCACGAATTTCGTTATGATAAAAACGATATAAAAAAGATAGTCTTTCTAAGCGAAACGAACGCTTTGGAAGACTATCTTTTTCTATGTGTGCGAAAATGTACGTTTATTTCTTCGGTTTCGGCGCGGCGGGGTCGGTGAGTTCGGGAAGCGCGCCGCCGGAGACCGCCCAGAAATATAAACTTGCGATGCTGCAATACGGCGAAAACCGTTTGCGGTACCGCTCGAACCGTGCGCGGTCGATCTCCTTGTGGCGGTAGACCATGCGCATGCCGCGCAAAATGGCGAGGTCGCCGTAGCTGAACACATTCGGGCGCTGCAGGCAGAATAAAAGCAGCATTTCCGCTGTCCACACGCCGATGCCCTTGAGCGCGCTGAGCTCGAGGATGACCTCTTCATCCGGTTTTTCGCCGATGCTGATTAAATCAAATTCGCCCGTATGCACCTTTTTCGCGAAGTCCGTGATGTATTCCGCCTTGCGGAACGAAATGCCGAGTGACTGCAAATTTGCTTCGCCATATCCCAAAACGTGTTCGGCATCGACCGTGCCGAGGGCGTTCTGCACGCGCGCCCAAACGGTTGCCTGCGCCTTTGTGGAAATCTGTTGCCCCACGATGTGGTGTACCACGGCGGAAAAAAGGTCGTCGTCCACGGCGCGCTCAATGTGCCCCACGCGGTTGATGACCGCCGAGAGCTTCTTGTCCTTTTTCCGTAAATAAGCGAGCTCTTTTTCGCCGTACGGAAAGTACTTTACGTTATCCATCAATCGATCTCTCCCGGAGTGCGCGATTTGATCATCGCTTCCAGCTTTTGCAGCTCGGTAATCTCTTGCGGGGTCAGCTTTTCCGGGTAGCCGGTCTCGAGCTTTTCGAGCATGGAGCGCATTTTGTAGGCTTCGGCGGGCTGACGCAGAATTTCGCGCTCGCTTTTAATCTGTTCCCGCGCGGCGACTTCGTCGATGATCTGCTGCATGTAGCGGTATAAGTTGCTCCGTTCTGTATAATCGGCGGGCGCGTAGAAATTTAATCGGTTGTCGTTATACAGATTGTATACTTTGGCACGGTTATTTTTCTCCGGGTCGTATACGCCGACGGAGTAGCCGCCTTTGCTTTTCACGAGCCGCATGCACGGAATGTCCGTGGCGCTGTCGCCGATATAGACGATGTTCTCATACGGAATGCGCAGGTTTTCCTCGGGCATGCTGTCGTTTACGCGCTCGTCGTACTCCTCCAAAAAGCCTTTTGCGATGCGGAAAATGAACTGCGTCTTGTTTGTGTAATTGATGGCCTGCGCGGGCCACTCCGCTACGCCGTCCGTGGTGTAGAGGTAGGAGGAGGCATAAATGCGTTTGAAATTCTTCGCGATGGCGCTGCCCTCGATGATTTCTTTAAGACCCGAAGAAATGATGTAGTGTTCAAGCTCAATGCCGCGCTGCGCAGCATACGCTGTCGTGCGCGCGAACCAATCCGTAACGCCGCGGTACAGCTCCACCTGCGCACCGATGGCCCGAAAATACTCGCGTTTTAAGGATTTTCCGAGAAAGCGTGAATAGCGAACAAGCATGAACATCCACGAAAGGTTGCTTTCCATGCTGTTTTCCCGCGCGAATGCGTCCGTTTCCGCCCAGAATATGTCTTTGTCAATGCCAAAAGACGGGATGAGCGTGAACGTCTGCATGTCGTCCGGGGAAAGTGTTTTGTCAAAATCGTAGCAGATCGCCATGCGCGGCCTGTTCTCCGTCATGCTGCTGCCCCCTTTCTGTATCTCATTATAGCTAAAAACGTTTGTTCTGTAAAGAGGTTTTGCGAAAGTTGTCCGCCGATGTCCTATACTGTCCTGCAATGTCCGGTTTTAACGGCAAAAGAACGCCCTCATCCGCCGCTTTTCGCAGCCGATGAAAGCGCTTTTCGAGCTGTCCGCCGTTTTGATGCCCGGCGCATCTTTGACTCTATTCGCAGACTTGGGGGCATGTCGCGTCCAAAAGTCAAGTGTTACGATTTGCGTTCTACCCGCGCCCTCCGGGTGGAGGGCGACATCGTTCGGGGTCAAGCGGAATATTGTAGAGGTTCGATTTCTATCCACGCCCTCCGGGTGGAGGGCGACTGCCGGCCTTGAGATACCGGTGCGGCTTGCAAATATTTCTATCCACGCCCTCCGGGTGGAGGGCGACTGCGAGCATTACCGAACAGCTGTACACGGCGATGGAATTTCTATCCACGCCCTCCGGGTGGAGGGCGACTGACAATGGTGTAACCTTCTGGCGCAACGGCGATATTTCTATCCACGCCCTCCGGGTGGAGGGCGACCCTGCGATTGCAAAAGGACGCTGCTCTCGGTCGATTTCTATCCACGCCCTCCGGGTGGAGGGCGACACGACGGCCTGCACGTGCATCAGGGGTTCAATCGTTGATTTCTATCCACGCCCTCCGGGTGGAGGGCGACTAGCCGTTTTTAAATGGCTAATTTATTTTGATCTAAATTTCTATCCACGCCCTCCGGGTGGAGGGCGACCGTATGATTTTTTGATGTATATTGCGTCTACTGCCGAAATTTCTATCCACGCCCTCCGGGTGGAGGGCGACGCTGATCCTTAAATGGGTAGCGCCGATTTTTGTATTTCTATCCACGCCCTCCGGGTGGAGGGCGACAATCAAAATGACAAACTACATGAACTACATCAAATTTCTATCCACGCCCTCCGGGTGGAGGGCGACCTTGCCACCCCCATCGAAACTCCGCTACCCCCTGCTATTTCTATCCACGCCCTCCGGGTGGAGGGCGACCACCTCTTTTCGGATTGTTCTTTATCGATCCGGATTTCTATCCACGCCCTCCGGGTGGAGGGCGACATCGACGACAATCCCACGTTGGACGCCGCTTTTGTGATTTCTATCCACGCCCTCCGGGTGGAGGGCGACACCGAGCATTTCAACATAGCGATTTTCGTAGCAGTCCAATTTCTATCCACGCCCTCCGGGTGGAGGGCGACGTCTCCCAACCCGGTTTCCTCGTTGACCGTCCCGATTTCTATCCACGCCCTCCGGGTGGAGGGCGACTCCTGCGGTAGTATCGTATCAATACCCCCGCCAAAATATTTCTATCCACGCCCTCCGGGTGGAGGGCGACTGCTAAATTTGTAATCAAGTCCCCCGCGATCTTAGATTTCTATCCACGCCCTCCGGGTGGAGGGCGACCGCTTCCTCCTCTGTCATGCCCAGCGTCTCTACGAGATTTCTATCCACGCCCTCCGGGTGGAGGGCGACCTCCGCACTGTCGCAGTAGGCATCTGTAACCGGATTTCTATCCACGCCCTCCGGGTGGAGGGCGACATTTGCAGGATTTATGACAATGGTGTAACCTTTTGGATTTCTATCCACGCCCTCCGGGTGGAGGGCGACCAGGTTAACCCACCCGCATGGGACACTGACTCAGGAATTTCTATCCACGCCCTCCGGGTGGAGGGCGACGCCATACCCTATATTCTCCGGCACTGTGTGGCTATTTCTATCCACGCCCTCCGGGTGGAGGGCGACGATGCAGCATACCGCGAGCACCTTTGCAAACTTAGATTTCTATCCACGCCCTCCGGGTGGAGGGCGACCAGTTTGTCAAAGTTGACTGTGCCTTGATGTTCGATTTCTATCCACGCCCTCCGGGTGGAGGGCGACCGATAACGGGATTACATTTTGGACAAACGGCGAAATTTCTATCCACGCCCTCCGGGTGGAGGGCGACCAACGGCGGGGACGCTTATTTCTCCGAAATGACATTTCTATCCACGCCCTCCGGGTGGAGGGCGACGACGCGCCACTTGTGATAAGATATATACGTAATCAAATTTCTATCCACGCCCTCCGGGTGGAGGGCGACCACTTTTGCGGTACAACAACAACCTGCGGATTATTATTTCTATCCACGCCCTCCGGGTGGAGGGCGACATTGTGGGTACGTTCGACGAAGCCGACGGCATGATTTCTATCCACGCCCTCCGGGTGGAGGGCGACTAATGCGCATTAGTACACGGCATGTGCTTTCTGATATTTCTGTCCACGCCCTCCGGGTGGAGGGCGACTGGTGTGCACAATGGAACGATGTTTGCGAATATATTTCTATCCACGCCCTCCGGGTGGAGGGCGACTACATGTTGACCGGCACGGATGACACGGCTGAAAATTTCTATCCACGCCCTCCGGGTGGAGGGCGACAGCATGCCCCGCCCTCAAATGTGTTAACAAACTGTATTTCTATCCACGCCCTCCGGGTGGAGGGCGACAACTACTTGCCATGTTTTATCACCTCTTTTATATCATTTCTATCCACGCCCTCCGGGTGGAGGGCGACGGACAGGTATCAGTGACGGCAACAGTCCAAAAATATTTCTATCCACGCCCTCCGGGTGGAGGGCGACCGCTTTCCAAGCTTGCTCTGGCTGCCAGGCATACGATTTCTATCCACGCCCTCCGGGTGGAGGGCGACTGTACCGTGATGTTTCGCACGTTATGGAGCAGTTGATTTCTATCCACGCCCTCCGGGTGGAGGGCGACCTGCCTTCGCCCATTTCGTTTATTCCGCTCGATCGATTTCTATCCACGCCCTCCGGGTGGAGGGCGACCAGCAGCACTTCTTCTTGCTTGTGCGTCTTGTTGATTTCTATCCACGCCCTCCGGGTGGAGGGCGACTAGTTTCCTTCATGTTTAGTATACCACACAGATTATATTTCTATCCACGCCCTCCGGGTGGAGGGCGACCACTTTTGCGGTACAACAACAACCTGCGGATTATTATTTCTATCCACGCCCTCCGGGTGGAGGGCGACCTTCCACACGGAAGGAGGTGAGTTTCCGTTGAGCATTTCTATCCACGCCCTCCGGGTGGAGGGCGACAGCGGGCACGGCTTTCACGTTTATTATCTGCTTGAGATTTCTATCCACGCCCTCCGGGTGGAGGGCGACATTGATAGAAGCTCTTGATGCGGCATACGACGAATTTCTATCCACGCCCTCCGGGTGGAGGGCGACATTGAGCGTTTCTATCGTCGTTTTCTCGCCCACTCTATTTCTATCCACGCCCTCCGGGTGGAGGGCGACGTTTAAGGGGTAGCTTTTTTAAGCGGCAAAATAGGATTTCTATCCACGCCCTCCGGGTGGAGGGCGACACGTGCCCATTATATCATAAATCGACAGCAAAAGATTTCTATCCACGCCCTCCGGGTGGAGGGCGACCGCTCTGCCGGCTACGTTTTTCTCTTGTTCATCGAATTTCTATCCACGCCCTCCGGGTGGAGGGCGACAGCGTGATATAATGGACGCTATGCAGTTTTATCAAATTTCTATCCACGCCCTCCGGGTGGAGGGCGACATCAAGCGGATATATTCGTGCGTATATTCTGCCAAATTTCTATCCACGCCCTCCGGGTGGAGGGCGACAGCCACAAGTACATCACATATACCGACTTAGCCAGGATTTCTATCCACGCCCTCCGGGTGGAGGGCGACTCAAGGTATCTACCGTCAAAGCTCCGCACACCTACATATTTCTATCCACGCCCTCCGGGTGGAGGGCGACCAGTACCGTCCGTGAAATCCTTCATAATGTACATACATTTCTATCCACGCCCTCCGGGTGGAGGGCGACGTAATACGCCGGAGCTTTCCTCGTTCATGCAAGGTATTTCTATCCACGCCCTCCGGGTGGAGGGCGACTGCAGCTGGTAAGCCGTAGCCTTGGCCATAATAATTTCTATCCACGCCCTCCGGGTGGAGGGCGACACTTCACACACTGCCGACAACGGCACGTCACATGGTATTTCTATCCACGCCCTCCGGGTGGAGGGCGACAGGAGCCACATGCGCGCCGCGTCCGTGTTCCGCAGATTTCTATCCACGCCCTCCGGGTGGAGGGCGACCGCGCAGGTCATAGTTGTAAAGGCTCCGCGCGTTATTTCTATCCACGCCCTCCGGGTGGAGGGCGACTCGATCATCGGCTAAGGGAGGGTAAGGCGAGCATTGATTTCTATCCACGCCCTCCGGGTGGAGGGCGACGGTAGGCGTATAGACCTTCGTAAACCACGCCGTGCATTTCTATCCACGCCCTCCGGGTGGAGGGCGACTTTGATTCGATCCGCCATCTACTTCACCCTTTCGATTTCTATCCACGCCCTCCGGGTGGAGGGCGACGTCCGCGCGCTCCTTACCCTTGAAAACGGTGTTGTCCTATTTCTATCCACGCCCTCCGGGTGGAGGGCGACGTCGGCCTGCGTTTCGGCGTCCTGCAAGGCGAGGTTATTTCTATCCACGCCCTCCGGGTGGAGGGCGACCGGACGTGGTACAGCAGATTTTGTCGGCAGCAAATATTTCTATCCACGCCCTCCGGGTGGAGGGCGACCGGCGATCACCACACGATAATCCCACACGCCCTCCGATTTCTATCCACGCCCTCCGGGTGGAGGGCGACCTACTTCCAGGGTAATCTCGTGCCACCCATCAGGATTTCTATCCACGCCCTCCGGGTGGAGGGCGACAGCAAAAACAGACAAAGTTTTCGTCTGTTTTTGCGCAAAAGGGAGAAGAATTTGCCTCTTTAAGACGCGGAAAGAGAAAATTTGCCGGTGGCGTTTTAAAAAGGACAAATTTTGGGTTTTGATTTGGTGCGAAGGAAGCGGGAAAAGCGTGTGCGCTTTGGCTTCGCACTGCGGGTAATCAGATGAGCAGGACGGAATCCTGTGCGTAGGCGGGCTGTACGCCGACATGCTCTACGTTTTGCTTATATTGATTGCCGAGGCGGTAAAACCGCAGGCTGTCCGTTTCGGGCTCGATGAGCGCGGTGAGCTCTGCCTTCAGTGTAACATACTGCGCGGCGGTCAGCAAGCACTCGAAAACGGAGTTTTGTACGCGCTGCCCGTGGTCTACGCACTTTTTAGCGACTTTGCGGAGACGCTTTTTCCCGGCGGCGGTCTCCGTGTTGACGTCGTAGGTAATTAGGACCAGCATTTTGACCTCACTTCCAGAAAAACGGCGGATACGCTTCCAGATCGCCGCGCAGAGTGCGGGCGAGCAGGAGCGCCTGCACGTAGGGCACAAGTCCCCACGGAATCTTCTCTTTTAAAAACGGGTGCGTGATCTGCTCCTGCTTTTTGCTTTGCCATGCGCCGAGAAATGCGCGGCGGCCGTCGTCCGTTAAAAGCACGGCACCGCTTTCTTGCTTTTGCAGGTGCTTTGCGGTGATGATCTTGCGGTTCACGCAGGAGAGCACAAAGCGGTCGGCATACACGGCGCGCAGCTCCTCCATGAGGTCGAGTGCGAGACTGCGGCGACCGGGTCTTGGGCGGTGCATGAAGCCGATGTACGGGTCGAGTCCGGCACTTTCGAGCGCGGCGGTGCAGTCGCGCGTGAGGAGTGTATAGGCGAACGACAGAAGCGCATTGATGCTATCAAGCGGCGGCCGGCGGCTGCGCGAAGTAAAACGGAAGTCGCTTTGTTGCTGCAAAACGAGGTGGTTAAACACACCAAAATACAGCTTTGCGGCTTCGCCCTCTAAGCCGAGCAGCTGCGCGGGGTCTTCGCAGGAGGCGATGAGCGGCAAAGACTGTGCCATTTGTGCGGCGGCTGTTTTAAGCGCTTCCACGGGTACGCGCTGGGGGTGGTCACGCGTGGCGCGCTCTAAGACCCAGCGAGCGTTATAGACCTTGCCGAGGATGAACCCGCGGGCGTAGCGGCAGCTTTGATAGGGATCATCGGACACGCGATTCTGCGTTTGCCGCAGGAGGACGTTGCCATGCTCTTCGCCGACGGTGCGTGCCAAAAACTGCCCGCGCGGGGAGAAAAACGCGATGTCCACACCGCGCTGCACGCAGGCACCCATCAAGGCGGGACTTGCGCCGGCGTAGGAGAAACAGAGAATGCCCTCGAGCGTGTGCAGCGGGAAGCGCGCGACTTCCTTTTGCTCGCGACTAATGACGACGTTTTCGCCGTTTACGGAGAGATACGCGTCTTCGCTGAGCACGAACAGGGTGTTGAGCAGTTGTCTCACGGAGTATCCTCCTCGCTTTCAAAAATGTGGGCGCGCAGGTACGAGACGGGGTCTGCACGGCTGCACAGCACCGGCAGGCAAATCGATTTTAACGAGCAGGCGTTGCAGTGCTTGCCGGGTTTGACTTTTGGTGTGTAGCCGCGGGCGAAATAGCGGTTCATTTCGGCAGCGGTGTCTTCCGTTTTGCGGCGGAGTTCTTCCGTGAACGGAACAACCTCGCGGCGGCGCGTTTCTATGTAGTAGAGCGCGCCCACGGGAATATCGCACACGAGCATTTCTTCAAGTGCCATGGCTTCGGCGCAGAGCTGCAAGCGGTCGGCATCGGTCTCTTTTTCGCGGCCGTGCTTGTACTCGATGGGGTAGGGCAGCCAAAATCCGGGCTGCCCCTCTAAAGAAATGCCGTTTTTGTCTTTATGAAACTCTACGACGTCGCACGCGCCGGAGAGGTTCAATTTACGGCTGAACACGCGCATGCCGCGCACGGTGAAAACGTTGTCGCGCTTTTCGGACAACGTTTCATCGTGGCAGCGGACGTGGTCGAGCTGCCCCTGTGCGGTGCGGGCGTTTTCCTGCCACTGCTGCTCGATGTGGATGAGCGCCCACTGGCGGCGGCAGAACGCGAAGTGCTGGATGCCGGACATTAAAAGTCCGTCTTCACGCGCGTCCATTTAGGAAAGACGTTCGCAGGTGACGCCTTCGGGCAGGTCTTCGGAAACGGTGACGGTGTAATCGGAGAATTTGCGCGGGACGGCTACGCCGTCGACCTTTTTAACCGTTACGGCATCGAACAGCTTATAGGAAGCGGCGTTGCCAAGCTCGGACGCGTGCTTGAAGATGATGAGCTCGCGCACGGCCATTTTGCCGCGGGCGGCGCTGTGATCGTTTTCAAACATATTGAGAATGGCCTGCCAGAGCATTTGGAGGTCTTCTTCGGAGAAGCCGGTCACGCGGCGGGCGAGGTTGGCGGAAACGAAGCCCTCTGCGCGGTAAAGGCCGTAGGGCACGACGTATTTGCGGCCCATTTCGGTGGTTTTGTTCTGGGCGTCGGATTCGGTGGTGATGGCAGTGCGGGTAATGGTGACCTCCTGCGGCACGATGGGGTCAATGGAGCGAGCAAAGCCGAGCTGCACCGGGCCGCGTACCTGACCGCAGTTTAAAGCGCCCTTTACGAATGTTGTCATGACTGCGCCGAATGTGCGGATGTCGAAAAACTCGCTGCACATGAAGTCACGGAGCTTGAGGTCGATATCCGGGTCATTGCTGCGGAGCTTTGTCACAATCTTTTTGGCGTCCTTGCCTTTTTGAATCTCAGCAAGCTCTTCGCCGATGCCGAGCGCTTCGCCGGCTTCGAGGTCGCTGCGGTTGAGCGGCACCTGATCCTTAATGTAAATGCGCCAGCCGGACGCATCTTCTTTGACGTCCTGCACATAGTTGCGGATCTTGCGCTTTAAGCACACATCGGTTATAATGCCGTTGCCGGTTTCCGGGTCTACGCGCGGCATGTTGCCGGCATCGGGGTCGCCGTTGGGGTTGCCGTTTTCCACATCGAATAAGATCACGAAATCGTAGCGGTTTTGAATGGGTTCACGCATGGTTATGCCTCCTCTTTCTGTTCGGTGGTGTCTGTCTTTTTCTTAAAATATTCCTGACGCTGCTGGTAGTAGCCGAGCTGGAATGCGCCCTGTTCTGCGAGCATAAGCTGCTTTGGAAAGGTTTCGCCGAGCTTGTCCGAAAGTTCGCCGATGGATTTATCCAGTGCAATCCGCTGGCCCTCATTGAGCTTTGCGAGGTGTTTCTGCGCCAGATTGATGAGCGTGGGGAACACAAGACTCGGCGTAGCGGAAGCGGAGTTGAAAAAGCGGTCTTTGATGGTGGTGTTGATGTTGGGATTTGCGGCTTTCTGCGTGCGTTCCAAAACGGCGAACAGGCGGCCGAGATTATAGGGGATATTGGTGCTTTCTTTGTTTACGGACACGGTCAAAACCTCCTTTGGACAAAGCGGGTCTTCGTTTTTAGAATAATAAGCTTTTATGACGGACGCGCGCGCCCAGGTGACATCGTGCTCGGCGCGGATGCGCTGCACGGTGCCGTTTAGTAAAGTGGCGGGGTAGCGCGTATTGTTTAGGATGGAAGTGAGCAGGTCGCCGGAAAGGCGCGGGAAGGATTTTTGCAGCTCTTCATCGGCTTTTTTCCAGTCTTTGGAAAAGCGGACGGCAGAGCGCGCGAGGGTGTAGGGCCAAAGCGTGTCGAATTCTTCATTGGCCGGGTGGGTGATCTCCAAACGCTCGTAATGGGCGTTCACGTTTTTGGCGAGCTTTGTGAAGGTATCCTGCCAGAAAAAGCGAACGGAAAGACGCGCGGCGTTCGGAGCGAGCCCCAGAATGTAAAAGTGTGTATCGGGGCTGAGGTGCATGTCCTGTAGGTCGGCTGTTCTGCCGGATACAAGTTTTTGAATTGCGCCTAAAATGTCGTTTTCGCTCCAATCGGACTGCTCCTGCGGACCGAAAAGCATAGCTCCCGCAAATGCGGCGATGGCAGGATCGGCATTCTCCACCCAATATACGACGGTGACGTCGCCGATGCGGCGGACATTATCACTGCGCAGCAGGTAGTTTAGCGCCTGCGTGTAGGCGGTCATAGCGTAGGTGCTGACGGGAGCGTTCTCGCCCTGCTCGTGCCCGTAGGAGCAGAAGGCATCGGCGTTGAACGAAACGAGCGATGCGCCGGAGCTTTGTGCGCCGCGCACGCCTTGAATGTTGCCGTGCAGACGCGCGGCGGGGGCGAGCTTGCCGGTGACACTGCACCGAGTGGGCGTGTCGGAGTCTGAAGCAGAATCATAGGCCTGCTGCCACGCGGCGGCGATGTCAGAGTCGTTTGCCGCGGGCTTATTGTTATAATAAAAGATCAGATTGCCGCCCTTATAAATTTCCGAAAGATAGGGCTGCAAAGCAGGGTGCTCGACGGCAGAGGAGGGATTCCATGTATCGAAAAACGCACGGACGGCTGCGGCGGCTTCACCGGGGGTATCTTTCAAAATTTCCAGATGCTTTTCTCGGCTCGCTTCAAAGCAGGCTTTGGTGCGCTCGGGCTTACCTTTGTCGTCCACGCCGAGCAGGTAGGAAGACGTATCACACAGAAAATTTGCCGCAACACCGGAAGAACGCTTGACCTGTGCGGGCACGGCGAGCTGCTGCGGCAGCATCTTTTTACCGTTTGGAGAGGGCTTTTGGAGGGGAGAAACATCGAAAAGGGAACCGTCCGGGTTTAGGTCCAGACGCCAGCTGACATTGACTTTGCTCCAACCCGGGCGGTCAATCTCACCGCGGGCAAGGAGCGCTTCGTAATACTGAACTAAGGCTTGCAGGATCATCTGAACACCTCGCAGCCGGCCACCTGAATGACACCGTGCTCCATTTTGGCACGGAAATACAGGGGCGTGATATTTTGTGGGTCGGAATAATCGAAATCGTACAGCATAAAGCCGAGGTCGCGCGTCTCGTCAATCGTCGGGATCGGACCACCCTCCCACTGCTTGAAGTGTGCGGGAAACTCGCGGCAGCCGAAGTACGGGGTGGAAAAGCACTGGCCTTTTCTCATGCGGCGCGTGACGATGTCCTGAAACTTGCCGGGATTATCGCCGGGTGCGGCTTTTTCCGGCAGCATCTCGAACTCCGCTTCGATGATATAGTGGACATTTGTCAGCACCATGGAGGCACGCTGGACAATTTGTTTTGTCGTGACGAGGTACGGCTCATCTTCTTTGCCTTGCGCGATGCGCATGGCGGTGCCCCCGAGAATTTTGCTTTTTACCTCGTTGCGCCGAATGGTGGTGAACTCGATGGGGTTCAAAACGTAGATGCGGCGGATATGCCAGCGTATTCCGGGGTGATAATACAGACTTTCAACTATACCGCGCGCGGCGGACGGGGTGGGGACATCGTAGCTTACACGCTCGACTTTCATCTCTCCGCGTGTGAATAACGCATACGGACCCCAGACTTCCAACTGAATCAATAAGATCAACTCCTTTCAAAATTCAACTAAGTTTTATTTGTTAATTTGATTATAATGCGAGGAAAAATAATTGTCAATAGGTTAAGTTGAGTTTTTCTTGCAAATTTTGAAAAGAACCGTATAATAGGAGAGTAAGGTCGGTTCAAACTTGAACTGTGGGTAGAAACAACTACGTTTTATTTGTATAGAGAGGTCGGTAAGGTTTGCCTTACCGGCTTTTCTATTTTATATAAACAGAGCGGTTTCGGTTTGGTCGAGGGTGAGGCCGAGGGCACTGTCGTAGCGGCGGGGATCGGCGAGGACATAGAGCGCGCCGCCGTCGATGCTCTGCACGGCGCCGGCTTCGCGCAGGGCAGCGAGCTGCTGTGGGTAGACGTTCACGCTGTACTGCCCGAGCTTTCTGAACAGGGTGCGGCTGCGTTCGCCGCGATACAGCCGCTCGACGAGGGCTTCGCCTTGGTCGATCGGGATATACACGGGCGTGGTGCAGTTTTCAATGACCCGTACCTTTTCCGCAACAGAGGCGAACGGGAGCATCTCGTTTTCGAACGCTATGAGGATCTTCTCACGGTCGAGATCTTCTTTGCCGTACAAATCGCGATAGAACTCAAAATACGCGCGGATTGCAGCTAACGAAGTGATGTCCTCCATGCGTTTTGAAATGTTCTTCATGGCTGCGGCGGGCTGGCGCATGTAGGGCGGCGGGGTGGTGTTTTGAACGGTGAAGACGGTCACGAGGCTTTCATCTAACGGGCGCTTGCCCTCGCGATTGCAGCGGCCGGCGGCTTGCAGGACGGAATCAAGCCCGGCTTCTTCGCGGTAGACGCGCGGGAAATCCACATCGACACCGGCTTCGATGAGCGAGGTGGAAACGACGCGGCAGGGCAGGCCGATTTTTAGGCGTTCGCGAATTTCCTTAATGCGCGCTTTGCGGTGGGCGGGGCACAGATGTGTGGTGAGGCAGTACGCGCCGTCTTCCGGCAGTGCCTGATAGATTTTCTGTGCGTCCGCGATGCGGTTGACGATGCAAAGCACCTGCGGCAGTGTGGTGAGCTCGGCGGTGAGCGATTCTGTGCTGTCAAATGTGTGCTGCGCGATTTTCGTGCGGCGGAAGGTCTCGAAATTTTCAGGGACATTGGGACAGATCTCGTTGATCGGCAGGTCGATTTTCAAATCGGCAAAAACACCGTCTAACGCGGGCTGCGTGGCGGTGCACAGGACGACGATGACGCCGTACTTTCGGGCAAGCTCGGCAAGCGCCGCCGTGAACGGCTTTAGATACGGCATGGGCAGCGTCTGCACTTCGTCTAAGATGAGCACGCTGTTGGCGAGGTTGTGCAGCTTGCGGCAGCGGGCGGGTTTGCTCGCAAACAGGGACTCAAACAGCTGCACGGTGGTCGTGGCGATGACGGGGGCGTCCCAGTTTTCTGCGGCCAGCATTTTGCGGTACTCTGCGGGGTTCGGGCTTTCGGAAAAGAGATATTCCGCGCTGCTGTGGTGCTCGATGACGTTTTCCGTGCCGAAGATTTTTTCAAACGTATCGGCGTTTTGGTCGATGATGGACGTGTACGGCGCGGCGTAGATGACGCGGCTCATGCAGTTTTGCACGGCAGCGGTCAGCGCAAATGCCATGGCAGCGGTCGTTTTTCCGCCACCCGTCGGCACGGTAAGCGTATAAACACCCGGTGCGGCGGTGCTGCCGGAGGCCTTGCACGCATCCAAAATGGCGCAGCGCTTTCGGTTGAGCTCGGTTTTGGGCGGATACCACGGTGCGATGTACGTTTCCAAGCGGTCGAGCAGCGCAGGGAGCGCATCGTAGTTGCCGCGCGGGGCAAGTGCGCCGTCCATAAAGGTTTCGGTGTCGATGAAATCGGCATCAACAAGGCAAGAAAACAGCATGCGGATATAAAACGAGAGCCGAAACCCGGTGTTGAATTCTCGCATGTTAAAGGGCTTGACCGGCGGCAGAGTGACTTCGGTTTTCCAATCGTCGTACGGTTCGAGGTCGCGTTTTAAGCGGCCCGAGAGGGTAGCGTCGTTTTTGGTATCGGCGCGGGAGCCGAAATTCGGTATGCCGCCGTGATGGCCTGCGATGGCGAGCGCCAGATACCCGACACCGTGCGCGCAAGCTTCTTTTGCGCCGGCCGTGGAGTGGTCTACGCGCACGCCGCCGTCTAATCGATGCTGAAAGGCATCGCTGTACTTGCCGATGTCGTGCAGTAAACCGAGCAGATAGCCGTCTTCCTCCGCGCCGAATGCGGCGGCAAACTGCTTTGCAAGCTCTGCCGTGCCGGTGAGGTGTTCGTATACGGTTTGCTCGCGGGAATGATCTTCACTTATATGTGCCAGCTTTTTCGCCATAAAATCACCTTTTCGTCTTTGTTAAGACCATCATAGCACGGGAAAAGTACAATGTAAATATATTTAATTTGAAGAATAGGAAAGGTGAGCGGAAAAGCGACAGGTGGGGGTGGGGGTAGAAAAAATCCCACGATATTTGGCAGATATCGCGGGAGAGAGTTAGGATTTTGATTTGAAGACTTTTTTGGAAATTTGCTCGAACAGACTTTTCTTTTTATGGGTATCAATGCTCTTTTCAGGAATAGGGCAGCTAATTTGTTCATCTACCAGTTGTGGAGTTATGTTCTTGTGTAAGGTAGGATTACTTTCAGCTGTTGCTTGTCTTTCCAATCTTGCAAATTTGGCGAAAAGTTTTTTTGTGCCTACACGACTAAATTCAATTTCGAGCAGATTGTCATTTCCAATTGGTTGGATGGAAAGAATGATACCTGTACCAAAGGCAGCGTGTTCAACTTTATCACCGACATGATATAGAATGTTTGAACTGTTTTCAACTGTCGCAGTTTTTTTGTAACGGTTTGAATTTATACTGGAAGCGCTTTGTTTGGAAACGGTTTTTGGCCTATATGTTGCTTTGCTATAATCTTCAAACTTTCGTCCAAGATGTTTCATGATTTTCAGCTCATCCATTGCGTCGTAAACGGCGTTATGCTTTTCGTGGTAAGAACAGTCACCGGTGAGAAGTTTCATTATGCTTTCGACGCCAGCATTACGCTTTAGTTTTCCTGTGGAATAGCAGTCCATGGTACCTGTAATTTTAGAATTGTACTGTTTGTAAGCTGCCAATTTCATGATGTCATACCAATCATACTGTAACAATTCGGGCAAAAGCTTGTAATCAAAAGAGGCGTTATAGGCAAAAATCGACTTCACATTATGTTTTTTCAATAAGCTTTTGATATTTAACAATATAACCTCTCGGGTATCAATCATATTTGGAGCATTTTCCTCTATTTGCAAGGCGTGTGAAAACATACCACCTGTTTTGTATTCGGGGTTCAGAACGTAGTATTTAGCATCAACGGGTTGATATGTTTGAGTATCTGCGATGACGATACCTATAGACATGGCTTCGCCGTCAAAATTAGTTTCCGTATCGATAACGGCGAATTTGGTCTTATGATATTCGCATATATGGCCTTTGGTTATGGTGCGAATTACCGAAGTCAAAAACGTATTTCGATCAAGTATTTTTATGACGTATGCCTTGTTGTTTCGAGTGTTCCATAGAATACCTTTATCCAAATTTAAAGCTATCATATAGCAGGCACATTGCAGAAAATGTGTATGCTTAAGTTCTGAAACGAATTTAAGTTCATAAACGGTTTCATCGTTAACAACATCAGCAAACCCTATCGCATTGCATATTTTTCTGCCGTTTTTATCTAAAAATGGAATTTCACAGTGAACCTGAACATTTTCGTTTTCCGAAAATTTTGTTTTTAATCTATCTATAAGTTTTAGTCGACTTTCTTCGGGCACGAAAGGAAGATTAACTTGCGTTCTGTATCGTTTTTGCTTAGTCTCTTCGGATACTAAGAATAGGATTTTCTTTTCAATTGACTTTTCTGATAAGATTTTATCGTATTTTTCTTTTTTACGATTACCGTCAAGCTCTTTTCTGAGTTCAATTTCCTTGTCAATGTTATAATTTGAGAAAAATTCAGCTTCTTGATAAATGCCGATACAAGGCGATAAATCGATAAGTTCATCGTTACTTTTAATACGTATTTCGTTATGGTCGTTGTAATCTAGTGGCGTGATTTCCAATAAAGAATAGCATTTTTCAATGTCTTCTTTGTACTTAAAGTCAAACATTTCCGAGATGTTTACGTCTTGAAAATTGAAATTTGTTTCGGTTCTTTCAGACAATGTTTTTTCGGAAAGCATGGCTTCCTGATCGTTTACGAATATGATGTGTTCTTTTCCACGGCTGGCGGCGACACAAAAGATGTTTCTCAATATTTCGTAGGATTGCTGTGGTTTTTCTATTCGTGACTGCCAATAGCTTTCCGTAAAATCAAAAACTACACATATCTTTCGTTCCATACCTTTGCTGCTGTCATATGTGGTAAAAATCGCTGATGACTTTTTTGGCTTTATCGCACTGGAATCGTCATCGCGGATACTGGCATAGACCGTTCGTTTATTGAATTTATCCGCATGCGTGTTTTCCAATGCGTTTAATGCATCGGACATTTTCCCAGTTCTTGAGCCGAGACAGAGAATATCTTTCGGATCCTGTTCGGACAGAAATGCAACGACATCGTTTAAATTCATCTGCTCTACGATGCAGTTGGAATTAACGCCGTTGATCGTTTTGCCCCAAACGCGACCGAGCATACTGGCTAAATCCGACGAAATTCTAAAGCAATTTGTGAATTGGAGGTTGATGTGATCACCGAGAAATTCATTGATAAAGCTGACAATGTCGAGTGTCGTTTTATCATAAATCTTCTGGTCGATATCGCCGACAGCAATGATCTGCATGGTGGGGTTTGTTGATTTGATGTATTCAAGCATTTCAGCTAATTCTTGCTCGATATCCTGGTATTCGTCGATAACCAAAACGTCGTATTTGTCTATTTTGGGTCTTTGAGAGTTAAAGCGTTGAATCAATTCTGGAACAGCGACGAATACGCCGATTTGACTTAAAGCCGAATAAGCAAAACCATGATAATTTGTGATTGTAGCATTCTCATTTTTGATTTTAGGTTTGGCATCGAGTTTAAGCAGTTTGTTGTATGTAAGATAAAGAATTTTATCAGTGCTTGGTAATTCGCTACACAGTCTTTGAATAGCAGTAGTTTTTCCGCTGCCGATACATGCGTCAACGAGAATGTTTTTTCTTGCTTTTGCTGTATCGATAAAGATTTGTTGCTCATCAGATAGTGTAATGTCTCTTCTGTTCATGAATCGATACCTCTTTTATTATAGTGTTTACATCATCATAGCATATGGAGAATCCAATGTAAATACAGAAAATCGGCGGTGCGGATTAGGTGAGCGGAAAAGCGACAGGCGGGGGCGGGGTAGAAAATCATTTGCGATATTCGGAAAAATATGTATTTAATGTTTAATGAGAAGTTTTGAGGTTTGCATAGAGAAATATTGACAAATAAGAACTGTTACGTCATACTTTAAATAAACTGAAATCGGCAGAAAAGGAGAGAATACAGTTGGCAAAGCTTTTTGATACGGCGGATGCAGAGCGGTTGATACAGGAACATCGCATGATGCTGGAAGAACTGGATGAGATTGCACAGTACGAAGACAACGTGCAGATAGATATTGAAAAAGCAGCAAATCTGGTCGTGACCCGAAACGTATTAGACGTGCTTCGAGATATTCCGGTAGAAGAGATCAATCGTGAAAAAGGCGGATTTAGAGTGAAAGCACTTCGAGACCACGGATTTCGTTCGATCGCAGATATTGTTGCGGCCAATGTGTATTCGATCAGTTCGGTGCATGGTATCAGCGAAGATGCAGCGTATTCCATAAAGCGTATAGCGAATAATATGGCAGACAAGGTGCGAGAAGGTGCAAAGATCAAACTGAGTGTTGATAACAAAACGCGGGAATCGACAGCTTTAGTGACAGCATTATCTAAATATGTTTATGCGAGGGAAACGACAAAAGAATGTCGTGGCTTGATTACTGAGAATAGAAGACAAATCGAATATGCGATAGAAGATTTGTTATTATCTCAGAAAAGATTGAAATGGATATTTGCATCATCGGCTAAAAAACAAAAAGCAGTGGATGCATATAAATTTTTGGATTCTTATAGAAATGGAAACTATGGTCAAAGAGTCCGGGAACAAAGGGCAATATTTGAAAACACAAAGCGGATCAACGGAATAGATGCTTGGAAAGAATTTTCCGAACATTCGGTTTCGTTTTTCAATGCTCTTGAAAATATTGTCCCGGGAACACTCGGTAACGATGATTCAATATACGGACTGCCGGAAGAACTCGCAAGAGAAGTACAAGAGGAATGTTTTTTTCCGGATGGTTTGCTGTGCGAGCTGCGTCGTTACCAGGAATGGGGCGTTAAATATGCACTGCACCAAAAGCGCGTTCTTCTCGGAGATGAAATGGGACTTGGTAAAACCGTACAAGCAATCGCCACGATGGTATCTTTGAAAAACACAGGGGCATCGCATTTTGCAGTTGTGTGCCCGGCGAGCGTCGTTACAAATTGGTGCCGAGAAATTCGTAAAATGAGCCGATTGCAGGTTGTAAAAATTCATGGTGCGGGCAGAAAAGAAGCACTGAATTCATGGATAAGCGCTGGTGGTGTAGCTGTAACAACCTTCGAGACAACAGCACATTTTAATTTGCCGGAATCGTTTGAGCTTTCGCTTTTGGTTGTAGACGAGGCACATTACATTAAAAATTCAGAGGCAAGACGTACGATGAATGTGAAGAAAATCTGTGAACGTGCAGAGCGCATGCTGTTTATGACGGGCACGGCACTTGAAAATAAGCCGGAGGAAATGGTTGCGCTTATCCATATTTTACGTCCTGATATTGCATTGCGAATACAGCACATGCTTGCTTTGACCGCGGCGCCGCAATTTAGAGAGGCGGTTGCGCCGGTTTATTACCGCAGAAAGAGGGAAGACGTACTGACGGAGCTTCCTGAACTTATTGAAAGTGAAGAATGGTGCACACTCGGACAGGCAGAAAAGGATATATATGAACAAGCGGTGTTCGGTAAGAATTTTGCAGAAACAAGGCGTGTGTCATGGAATGCAGAAAATATAAAGGATTCCTGCAAAGCGAAGCGATTGATGGAGCTGATAGAAGAGGCCGAATCTGAAAAGCGAAAAGTGATTATATTCTCGTTTTTTCTGGATACGATCCGAAAAGTTGTGCAGCTTTTGGGTGACCGCTGTATGAATCCGATAAATGGTTCCGTTTCGCCGCAGCGAAGACAAGAGATCATTGACGATTTTGATAAGGCTCCTGCCGGGGCGGTTTTGGCAGCACAAATACAGTCGGGCGGGACAGGTCTGAATATTCAATCTGCCAGTGTGATCATTTTGTGCGAACCGCAGCTTAAGCCCTCTATTGAAAATCAGGCGATTTCAAGGGCGTATCGTATGGGCCAGACAAGGAATGTACTGGTTTATCGGTTGCTTTGTGAGAATTCGATTGATGAAAGAATTATGGATATATTAAAAGATAAACAGGAAAAATTTGATGCGTTTGCTGACAAGTCTGTTGCAGCGGCAGAAAGTATAAAAATGGACGATCATACGATCGGAAATATAATAGCGGAAGAAATCGAACGTATCAAAGCCGAAAAAGATCAGTCAAATGAAAAATGATAAGAGCCCCGTGTAACTTTGAAGCTGCACGGGGCAATATTGTCGTTTCGCTGAAGCGGACAAAACCAAAAGCCCCGAGCGGCATTGCTTCCGCTCGGGGCATAATCTTAATATTTGCGTTTAAGCCTGAGGCTGATTGTTGTCACAGTTGGGGCACTTGCCGGCTTCGTTCAACGGCGAACCGCACTTGCCGCAGAATTTGGCTACGGGTGCGCTCTGCGGGACTTGGGGCTGCGGGTTCTGAGGCTGTGCTGCCTTAGACCGAAGCTGCTGGCGCAGGTCGCCCATGTCGGGGGCCATGAAAATGCCGTTCTTCTCTTCGTTTCCGTTCTGGCTGCGGAGCTTATTGTTAATGGAGATTACGTTTTTCAGCAGCAAGACTGCCATCATCAACAGTTCATACACCAGTCGGATCATAATGGGTCCGAGGATCATGGTCAGGATGCCGTAGACGCCCAGCCAGTGGCGATTGCCAAAGTAGTCTTCAGGCGCGGCAAAGAGCATGAAGAAGCCCAGAATGATCATATCTGCCGTGAAGAAAATGTACAGAGCCTGCAGAATTTTCTCTACGATCAGGTACTTGAAATTGCAGGTATCGTGGAGGAACTTGCCGAAAGCATTGAGCTTTTCGCGGCGTTTTTCGGGGACGATAAACACATAGGCCAAAACTGTGGCGACGATAGCCAAAATTCCGCCGACGATGGTGAATATACCGAGCTGCTCGATTGCATCACTAAAAATATTCATGTTGTACCTCTCTCTTTCTTTGCTGTAATGATTAGGTAAACAGGTACCCTCTAAGCACAAAATAGCATACCTCTAAATCCGAAATTTGTCAAGATTCAGATCCATATGGAACGTTTAAGGCAGAGCGCCTTCCGAGCAGTCGCAGGGTGAACTTGCTGCGCCGGTATCAAGGAAAAGTCCACCGCAATTTCACGAAAATTGCGGTGGACTTTTGGCAAATTTGAAATTTGGACAGATACCTCTCTCGGACTTCCGGCCAGTGTATCTCGTCGTCGGCAATGGTCTGCACGATTTTGAAAATCTGCTCTTTACCGTTGCGGGTCACTCTTATGATATGTGGCTTTGGGCTGCGTGTCAAACGGGCGCTTCGATCAATCGTTCACCGTTACCCAACGTCCGGTTTCCGCCGACCGTTTCACGGCATCGCAAACGCGTTCCACTCGATACCCTTCTGCGAAGCTGGTAGACGGCTGCCTGCCTTCTACCACCGCTTTGATAAACTCGTAGGATTCGATGGATTTTAATTCGCCGTACCCGATGTTCATTCCGGGAATGTTCCAGGTCACTTCCCCGTGAAAATGCGCGGGACCGGTGTAGATTGTCTTAAAGCCTCTTCTGTCGTCAGGGTCGCCAGCCAAACACACCTGCAACTCGTTGAGTCGCTCGTAGTTGAAGTAGAGGCTGCCCAGAGTGCCGTGAAGCTCTACCGTGATGAAGTTGTTGCGACCCCAGGCGTTTCTCGTGGCCTCGATGCTGCCTACCGCGCCGTTTTTAAACTTCACGAGGAAGCTGTCCTCATCATCCACGTCTACGGCCTTCCGCTTCGCGTCGGCTCCGAGCTTTACGGTGCCCAGCAGGTCTGTGCCGCTTTCCTGCACCGGCCGCTCGGTGATGTAGGTCTGCATCATGCCGGTTACCGCCTCGATGTCACCTGCCAGATACTGGGCGATGTCGATCACGTGTGAGGCGATGTCGCCAAGCGTCCCCGCGCCGGCGATGTCTTTCTGGAACCGCCAGGAGAGCGGGGAGGCAGGATCGGCCGACCAGCTTTGCAGATAGGTGCACCGCACGTTGAGAATTTTGCCGATGGATCCCTCATCGATGAATTTCTTGGCGAGGTCGATCGCCGGAACGCGCCTGTACTGGTAGGCGTTCATGGCAATGATTCCCTTTTGCGCCGCTTTCTTTGCGGCCTCCGCCATGGCCTTCGCGTCCTCCAATGTCGAGGCGATCGGCTTTTCGCAGAGTACGTGCTTCCCTGCGTTCAGCGCAGCGATGGCGATTTCGGCGTGGACGTTGTTCGGCGTGCAGATGCTTACCACGTCGATCTCGGGATCGTTGACGATGTCGCGCCAGTCTGTGCAGCATTTTTCAAAGCCGAAGCGTTCTTTCGCGTCCGCCGCGATTTCCGGGACGATGTCGCAGATTGTTTTTAAAACCGGTACGGCCGGGGCCGGCCAGAAATACTTGGGCATGTCGGAATACCCGATTGAGTGCGCTTTTCCCATGAACCCGGCACCAACCAGGCCCACATTCAGTTTTTTCATTGTAAAATCCTCCCATTCTAAGATGCCCTCCTGCGCCGCGCGCCGTTGACCGACGCCGCGGACGGGAGGAATTTTAGATCAGCTTGCCTTGCAGGAAACGGTACGATGTCCGGCAGGCTTCTTCCGGGTCGCCGGCAAAGCCGTCAGCCTCCACCAGATAATCTCCTGCATATCCCTTTTCCTTCAGGAATCGCAGAACCCCTTCGACATCGACGTGCCCAGTGCCCAGCGGGGCAAATCCGTTTTCGTCCAAATCCTTCAGGTGGACGAAGGAGATTCTGTCGTAGTACTTTTTGACGATCTCCAGAGGATCTCCGCCGCCGGCAGCCAGATGCGCCAGATCCGGGCAGATCTTGATGTCGCTCACCGAAAAGAGTCGGTCGATCTGCTCCGGCTTTTCCGCCATGGACCCGAGGTGCGGGTGGTAGCTTGCCTCGATGCCGTGGGCGGCGAAGACCTTTTCTGCCTCCTTCAGCCCTTTGGCCAGAAGCGCATAGTCGCCCGTCTGGACGCCTTTCCCGCGTATGGCACCGCCGCAGAACGCCACGTAGGAAACGCCTACCTGTTCCGCTAGAGCAGCGACTGTCTCCATGTGAAACATCTCGTCCTCCAGTGCGTCTGGGTAGATAAAATTGGCGCCCACGCAGACGCTCATCATGCCGGCGCCGTAGCGGGCCAGCATGTCTTTGAGCACCTGGATGTCCGAACCGTATTTGGTCAGGTTTCCTTCCAACACCTCAATATACCGAAAGCCTGCATTTGTGATTTTTTTCAGCACCGCTTCGTCGTCGCAAAGGGTCAGATACCGGATGTCCTTAATGCTTGTAACGCCGCCTCCTTCTCCTACCAGAGGGCCGAACGCGTTTGTCATATAACCGAGTTTCATGTCTGCTCCTTTCTTATTTTTATAAATTTGCGCAAATTAATTTACTTCCATTATAATACTCTGCGCTGCGACGATTGTCAATTTCTACTTGCAATTTTGAGAAAATTCGTTTGTTTCACCAAATACGAGGGACAAAATTAGGCATTCCCAATCAAGCTTTCCTTTCGCTTGCAATGCTTTGACACCTGTGTTAGGCTGTCCGGACCGTTTGCTCGTTGGAAGATGCCTTCACTTCTCGTCCTTTCGTGCATATTTGCGCAAATTTTCTTCCCCGCGCCAAAAAAAACGCGGCCGAAAAGCCGCGCGGGGGATAGGGGCAGTGAAAAATTCCGGGAACCCGGCTTGCGCGGGCGCTATGTAAAAAGCGGATAAGCCCTGCTTCCAGATGCTTATCCGCTTGATATTCTGTCGGTCGGTTTGAACGCGGCGAACCGCCGTTAAAGTGCGCCGGCGCTGCGGTTGATCGCGTTGCGCAACGCCGGCGGCGGATCCTCCTTGAAGATCGCCTTCCAGTTTTTCAGCAGGTTCTCTCGGTCGATGCTGATGGGCTCCACCCCGATGAAGGAGGGGACCGCTTTTCCCAGCAGGCCGTTGGCCGCCACCGTTGCGATGGCTTCCCCCTGCTCATAGGGGCACTGCGCGCTAATCATTTTGACCATGCCGCCCTGTGCCATCTGCATGGCGATGGCATAGTCCAGATCTCCCGTGACGATCGCGATGTCCGTGCGCTCCAGCTCCGTCAGGGCCTTTATCACTTCCAGCGCGGGACCGTCCCAAGAAACATACAGAGCCTGAATCTCCGGGTACATTCCGATGAGCTTCAGTGTTTTCTGGTAGACGTCCACCTCTGTCAGAAAATTGACTTTTCCGCACACCCGGATTTCCGGGTATTCCTCCGTCAGAACCTGTTCCGCCGCGCCGTCCCGTTGCTTTGTGGCAAAGAAGTTCTGCTCGCCGTGGCAAATCAGCCCCGCATATTTCAGGCCGTGCCGTACCATGTACTCGCCCAACCCGCGGCCCATACTGTCCCCGTGGGCTCGCTCATTTACGGAGATACAGGAGATGTAATCCTTCGGGGTGAGTCCCTCCGGGACATTGGTAATCAGCACCAACCGGGTGTCGCTGTCCGCAATCGAGCGGAAGGCTTCCGCGGTGCCCCTAGTATCAACGGGGATCGAGATTAGGAGATCTGGCTTCAGAAATTTGATGCTTTCCAACTGTTTGCATTGCAGCGCCGCGTTGAAATGAGCGTCTGTGACGGCGATGATGGAAATCCCAAGCTCGTCGAAGACTTTTTTGATACCCTTTTCCTGCAGGCGCATCCACGCCTTGCCCGTATAATGGAATGAGATCGCCGCCGTATACTGCTTTTGCCGAATCTTTTCCTTTTCCACTTCGGATAAGGCAAGGCCGCCCGCACTCGCTGCCCGTTCCCCGAAGGGACCCCGGCCGATTCCGCAGGTGGAGTTGCGCACATTGAGGATTGAGGGGAGAGTTTTCGTGCAGTACGCATGCGCGGGCGAAGAGAGGTTTGCAATTTCGCCGCGGTCAATCCGCCGGAACAGCAGGTCCGCGGCGGAAAGCGCAAACTGCCGTGGCTGCTTATCCACGCAAGTGAGCTCCGGCGTCGTCAGCGAGGCCCATTCCGGATCGTTCAGGCTGACGACAGAGAGGTCGCCGGGCACGGCGATGTTGTGGCCGATTCCATACCGGATGGCGGGAATCAGAGGCAGCGAGTCGGCAATCACGACTGCGGTGGGCGCAGGCTCTGCCGCGACGATCTGCGCCATAGCTTCGGCGGCCAACGCCTCGGTTTTCAAGCCCGCGCGGACCAGCACTTTTTCCAACGCAATGCCGGAATCCTCCAGAGCCTTCCTGTAGCCTTCAAACCTTTGGGTGCCGCACACTTCCGACTCACACAGGTAAGCGATTCGCTCATGCCCGTTTTTAATCAGGTGCCGCACCGCGCGGTAGCTGCCCTCAAAGGTGTCGGGCAGCAGGGTGTCTGCGGCAAACCGATCCACGGGGTTCCCAATCAGAACCACCGGAAACCGGAACCCTTTGAAAAAGGCTCCGGAAAGCACACCTTCCCGGTCCGGGAAAGCGACCATTCCCGCAAGATCCAGCGTTCCCGCCAGTGCGCGGATGGCCGCCAGTCGGACTTCATCGAGGTCATACGCCAGCGAAATGGCGATATAACCCTTCTGCTCTACGATTTCTTCCAGCTTTTCCTTGACTTGATTCTGAAACAGGCTGCGTTTTTTCGACAGCAAGATCAGCACATAGCGGCTTTCGGACAGTTTGCTCTTCAATGCACTCCGTTTCGCGATGAAATTCGGGAGCTCGTCCAGCTGGCGAATAGCGTCCTCGACCTTCCGGACTTTCTCAGGACTAACGTATCGGGTTCCGTTGACCACGTGAGAGACGGTCGACACGGACACGCCCGCTATCCTAGCAACATCCTTGATCGTCGCCATGCATTTCGTCCTCCTGCTCAGAATACTTTTGCTTTCATTATACAGATTCCGTTCTCAATAGTCAACAAAATTTGCGCAAACGCCGGTTTCGGGATCTATGCTGCCAAAAGACTCGGACTGTGCGGAGGCAAGCAGAAAAAGCCAAATACCCGTAAGAGTGATCACCGGTATCCCGAGATTCTCGTCCCGGGAGAAAAAGTGCAGGTAGACGTTAAAGAAGTGCCGTATAACTGCCTGAAAGGCGCAGCGAGACGGGACGAAAAGCACTTTTACCAATGGACAGCCATAGACGAATGCACCAGAATACGATTTGTTTACGGGTTTGAGGAGCATACACCGGAAAACTCGGTAAAGTTCTTCAAAATGCTTCAAAAAATATTTCCGTTCAAGATTCAGACAATCCAGACGGATAATGGGACGGAGTTTACATACAAGTACATCAGCGATACGGAACTCTGTCTGTTTGACATTGCTTTGAAGAACGCCGGTGTGCAGCACAAGCTGATCCCACCCAGAACGCCCTGGCACAACGGCAAGGTAGAGCGGAGTCATCGAAACGACCGGCGATATTTTTACAACTGGGAAAAGTTCGCAAGTGTAAAAGATCTAAACCGAAAGCTCAAAGATCATTTGCACTGGAGCAACAGAAAGCCCATACGCACGCTGGGCGGCAAAAGCCCTCTTGATCTCCTCCGTGAAATTCTTTCTAACGCCTGATTCTTTTCTATCCCTCTTTTCTTTACCTTCTGTGGGTCATATCTATTTACAACGCAGAAACTTTCCCGTGTAAATCACAGAATTTTCTTGCAGGCACAGGGGGAATATGCTATGCTAATTATGTATAAGTTTACGTCATGACTACATTCAAAGAAAGATGGTTTTATAGATGAAATTAGGTATCGTAATAAATTAGCCTTTTTTCATATATCTATATATTCCTATATAAGTCCGTAAAACCGCATGGTTACAAGGTTTCTTGAAATTGTGCAAATATAAAGCTCTATATGACATAAGCGAACGACTGAAAGAAAATTTTGGTGTCCTTGTTTCTGGAATTGACATTGGGGCGATAGAGATTGACAAGTCGAGCGAAGGCTATCGCCGGTTGATGAGCGTAACCAAAGAACTTGCCGGAGCGACTGCAAAAGCAGAAGCCGAAGCCAGAATTAAGGATAATGCTGCCAAACAGCGCATCGAAGCGGAGAACTATGAAGAAACACTTCGCATCCAGCGTGAAGAAGGTCAGTACGCACAGCACAAGCAGACACAGACCGCCAATATTGGGGCTTTTCAAGTTGAGAAGCAAGCAGAGGTCGGTGTTGCCGGAGCAAACGCCCTCGGACAGATGGGAGCAAATGAAGCTGGCAATGTAAATCTTGGCGGCAGCGGTGATGGTTTCAATATGGCTGCTATGATGGCGAGTATGGCTGTTGGCGGTGCTGTTGGACAGAACATTGCCGGAGCGATGAACAATATGATGGGCGGCATCAATCAGCAAACAATGCCCGGTGCTGTACCTCCCCCCATTCCTACTGTGACATATCATGTAGCGGTCAATGGACAAGCTACAGGCCCGTTTGATATTTCAGTTTTGGCACAGATGGCAACCGCAAGGCAACTTACTGTTGATAGCTTGGTCTGGAAGAACGGAATGGAGCAATGGGCAAAGACAGGGACGGTTGATGAACTGAAAAGTCTATTCACGAATGTAATGCCGCCTATTCCAACGATAAACGATTAAAGGAGAAAAGAGAGATGAAATGTTCAAAATGCGGAGCAGAACTCTCAGAAGATACAAAGTTTTGCTCATACTGCGGACAAAAAATTGAAGTAACACCGCCCCCTGTTGTGGAAGAAACTGAAATTCCACCCATTCCCCATGTGGAGAGTGTCAAGGAACAAAAAGCAGGAAAAGCGAAAGCTGATGCACCAAAGTCTTTTGCGAATAAGGCAAAAGATAAGGGCATCGAATCATGGAACAAACTGAGCCCGTACGGTAAGGTAACAACTGTATCAATCGCTGTTTTTGTTTTGCTTTGCCTTGTAGCTCTGTTGGCAGGAAAGACGGCCGCCATTGTCATTGCGATTGTACAGATTGCCATGGCAGTTGTATCTATTCTCATACACAAGGGCGTTATCAGGCTTGAACAGAAAAAATTGTGGCTCAAGTGGCTTGTGTTAGCAGTGGCAATATTATTTACTGCTCTGAATGTCATGAGCTATTCTTGGGGAACAAAGACACCCTCAACCGGGCAGAATCCATCTTCGATCAATCATAGCAGCGAAGACAATGTAGAGCAAATTGATTGGGGGAACATCACTCTTTCAAAGGTATTGCCAGAACCTCAATCCAACATGATGGATCTTCTGCACAATGGAGATGACTGGTTGAATGTTACAGTCTATGATATTTCTGAAAATGACTACTTAGAGTATGTTCGTTGGTGCAAGGAAGATTATGGATTTACGGTTGATAGTGATTCCTTTGACGATTACTTTTATGCCTACAATCAAGAGGGATATTGCTTGACACTCCTTTATACCGAAACATCCAAAGAACTCAGCATTAATTTGGATGTACCAATGAGTACAACCGAGAATCCGGTTTCTGAGACAGATAATAAACTTGATTATGCAGATGCCGCATCATTTGAAAAAGCACTTAATGATGGAGTGAAGGTAAACGGCAAAATCATACAGTTCGATGTGGTTGAGTATAAACCGGATTCTGCATTGGGAATTAACTGCTGGTCTGGCGAACACTTGAATTTCATTTCTGAAGAAGAACTTGATGTCGGAAAGGGCAATATCATTGTTGGTCGTATCATAGAGGAGCCCACAAAGACTCTCGGCTCTTGGGTAATCCATTATGAGGTATTGTCTATAGATGGAGAAAAGATTGAGGGAGAAACTACCGATTCTACTGATTCTACCGAACCCGAAGACCCGCCTGTTTCTCAACCAACTGAAATCACCTTGACAATGGGCGAAGATGATTTTAAGGGAATGAACTATCAAGAGGCAGAGCAATTTTTCCGTGAAATGGGGTTTACTAACTTTGAATACCGAACTGTCAATACGGAAACCGAATCTGCCGAAGATACTATTTGCTATATTGAGATAACAGAGTGGTTTATCGGAGACTCTGATTTCGTCAAAGGCGATAAATTTGATGCAGACTCGACCGTAACATTCTTCTCTTATGAGTACGAAGCACCCACGGCTCCGTCTCCGGTCTTCTATTCTACTAATGATTACGAGACAGCAAAGAATGGTAACACTGGTGTATTCTCTTATAGAGACAGAGGTTCTTCTTATGATATTTACTGGATTATCGACTTTGATGAAGGATATGTGTATTACTTCACCGATGGAAATGGTGAATCTTCTTGCGACAGATTGAAAATCGATTCTGGTACATTAAATGACAAAGTAACTATCACATATCACGACGGAGGAGATACATGGTCATATAAGTTGCATTTCAAATATGTAGACCATCCTGAAACGCTGATTATGGTTGACCAAAACGGCTTTGATTGGGAGTATTCCACAACAGACTTGGACGATGCACTGAATCTCAGAGCAACCAAGAACATTAAGGATTATTAAAAACCGCAGGCACAACATTGACGATAACAGGCAGAAAAAGTAATACAAAAGATAGTAGATGACTTGTATTTTCCGTATGAAGTGATTCTCTAATACAATAATGACTGAGCCAAAGGCGATCAACCGTAAAAAGTTGGTCGCTTTTGTTTTACCCATGTGTGCTCTTTTATATACTTGCTCGAATTCAGCTGGTGACATAAAGTCGCAATAACGGTGAATTCGTTTCGTGTTGTAAAAAGCTTCCAGATATTCGAAAATCAACCGGTATGCCTGATTGTAATCGCGAATTCTAAAGCGATTGAGCCATTCACGTTTGAGAATAGAATGAAAGGATTCCATGCACGCATTATCCCACGGAAAAGCTTTCTTCGAGTAGCTACGCTGCACATCCACGTACTCCGAGATCTTTGTGATCCTGATAGTACTGGACCGCATCAAGTTTAAATTGTTTGTCGTGTTGCTTTGCCATATGAGATCCTCCTTCAGCTTGTCTCTATTGTACCATGCTTATGTGTATTTGGGATTTCTCATTTTGGCTTGTACTATTTATATTCTAGCACTAGACATCTACCACTGCTCCGACTGGAGGGACCCCAGGGTGGTATACAGGGAGGACCTGGACGAATACTGGATGTTCCTGGCCGCCCGGGCTAATAAGCCCCACAGCCAGACAGGATGCGTGGGGCTGTGCGTGTCAAAGGACCTAAAAACCTGGGAGTACAGGGAGCCGGTGTATTTCCCCAAAAGGTTCAACGGGGCCTGTGAGTGCCCGGACGTGTTCAGGATGGGGGACTGGTACTATCTGGTGTTCTCCTCCTATACCAACCTGTTCGGCACCTACTATGTGAAATGCCCCGTGGACGGGACCGGGTGGCAGATACCCAAAAACCACAGACTGGCCGCCCGGGCCTTCTATGCGGCGAAGACGGCCATGACATGGAGCGTTACATTTGCGGCTGGAACCCCACAAAGGACGAGAATATCTTCGGGTTCTGGCCGGATAAATTCAAGGGCCGGGACTACCGCACCTGGGACTGGGGCGGCAGCATGGTGGTTCATCAGCTTATCCAGCAGCCCGACGGCGATCTGGGGCTTGCCCTTCCGGAGAGTAAAAAAGCGCTGTTCACCGCCAGCGTTCCCAACAGCTTTTCGCCGGTCACTGACGGCTGGCAGGAGGACAGCGGATGTTGGACCGCAAAGACCGCTTCGTCCCAGCAGATGCTTTTAATGCAGCAGATGCCGGAAAGCTGCTATATCCATTTGAAGATACATCCCGACGGGGCACACCAGGCCGAGGTAATACTTCAGGCCAACGAGGAGATGAGAGAGGGCTATTATATCTATGTGGAGCCTGAGATGAACAGACTGGTTTTCTGTTCGTGGCTCAGGATGTACGAGGAGGGCGGCAAGACCTTCCCCTATGACATAGAGCTGGAAGTGCCCCTGAGAAGGCCCGGGGACGGCGTATACCACATGGAAGTAGTCACAGAGGGAACGGTAGGGCTGGTATATATAAACAGCGAGGCCGCCATGAGCTTTCGTATGTACGACTATCAAAATAGAAATCTGGGGCTGTTCTCCTTTGGGAAAGCAGAATTCTCCCAGATAGAAATGAGGAAAAGATAATATGAGTAAAAAATTATTACAGACCAGAGAACATGAGGCTGCCATATTGGTGGAGATACCGGCGGAGCAGAGACCAGTATTCCACATGAGCTCCGCCTCAGGCTGGGCCAACGACCCCAATGGCTTTTCAGTGTATAAGGGCGAGTACCACCTGTTCTACCAGAACAACCCATACGGCACCCGCTGGGGAAACATCCACTGGGGGCACTATAAGAGCCGGGACCTGATAAGCTGGGAGTACGTGCCTAGCGCCCTGGCGCCGGATATGCCATACGACAGGGACGGTTGCTTCTCGGGCAGCGCCATAGAGTGGCAGGGGAAACACTACCTGATGTACACCAGCAACCGGGAGGATAAGCTCCCGGACGGCACTTTGCAGATACGCCAGACCCAGTCCATGGCTGTGGGCAACGGCAGGGACTATGAGAAATTCCCGGAGAACCCGGTGATAACCGCCGACACTCTCCCAGAGGGCAGCTCCCTTTCGGACTTCCGGGACCCTAAGTTTTGGCGGGAGGACGACGGCTTCTACGCGGTCATAGGCAGCAGGAGCCCCGACGGCAGCGGACAGATAGCCCTATACAGCTCACAGGACCTGAGAAGCTGGCGCTTTGTGAGCATACTGGACCGCTGCAATAACGAGTACGGCAAAATGTGGGAGTGCCCGGATTTCTTCCCCCTGGACGGAAAGCAGGTGCTGATAGTCTCTCCCCAGGAGATGCTTGCAGAAGGCCTTGAGCACCACAGCGGCAACGGCAGTCTCTGCCTTATAGGAAGCTATGACAGAAGCTCCCATACCTTTACCCGGGAGGCGGGTCAGGCCATCGACTATGGCATGGACTTCTACGCCGGGCAGACCACCGGGACCCCGGATGGGCGGCGGGTGCTGATAGCCTGGATGAACAACTGGGAGAATTACCTTACACCAAACGATTTCAAGTGGTCCGGCCTCATGACCGTGCCCAGAGAGCTCACCATCCGGGACGGCCGGCTGCATCAGAACCCGGTGAGGGAGCTGGAGAAGTACCGCGCCGGGGAGCTTACATTTGAGGCACAGGCGTCCGGGGACTTTAAGGAACTGCCGGGAGTCAGCGGCCGGGTCTTCGATATGACGGTTGAGTTTGACACGAAGGTGTGCAGGAATTTTGAGCTCCGGGTGGCCGCAAATGAGCGTTTCTACACTTCGCTGACCTATGACGGCGCAAAGCAAACCTTCACCACCGACCGCACCTACTCGGGCAGTACCAGGGACCTGCTGGCTGTGAGGACCATGTCCCTTGCCGGACATGAGGGCAGGGTAAAGCTGAGGGTGCTGATGGACAGGTACTGCATAGAGGTGTTCGCAAACGATGGGGAGAAGGTCATGAGCTCGCTGATATATACGCCGCTGGGGGCTGAGAAGATACTGTTTTGCTCAGACGGGGCTTTTGAGGCGGCGTTCAGCCAGATAAAAAAGCCGTAAAAGGGAAGGAACGGTCACTATGCTGCTTAACTTGAAGGATATTCTGCAGATTGCAGAGGAAAAGAAAATAGCTGTGGGAGCCTTTAACGCGGCGAATCTTGAGGGCCTGGAGGCTATACTTGGGGCCGCGGAAGAGCTGGGACTGCCGGTGATAGCCCAGTTTGCCCAGTGCCACGAAAACCTGACGCCCCTGGAGGTAATAGGCCCGGCCATGGTCTATATGGCGAAGCGGGCGGCGGTGCCGGTGTGCGTGCACCTGGACCGCGGCGAGACCTTGGACTATCTGAAAAAAGCCCTGGATATAGGGTTTACCTCTATCATGTACGACGGCTCTGTGCTGCCCTTATGAAGATCGCGGGACTGGATATTGGCTCAACCGGCTGTAAGCTGACGATTTTTGATTCGGACGGCAGCTGCCTTGGCAAGGCTTACCGTGACTACCCGGTGAAGCGCACGAAGACCGCACACGAGGTTGAGGCACAGGATATAATTGACAGCGTCTTTGAGGTCATGGAGGAGATGGGCCGCCGGCACCCGGACATCGCCGGGATTGGGGTGACCAGCTTCGGAGAAACCTTCGTTTTGACCGACAAAGCCGGATGCCCGCTGCATACCGCCATGCTGTACACCGACCCCCGGGGCGCTGATGAGTGCAGGGCCCTGGAGGAGGAGCTGGGCAGCGCCGAAATAGCGGCCGTCACGGGGCTGAAGCCTCACGGCATGTACAGCCTGCCAAAAATCATGTGGATAAAGGGCCACTGGCCGGAGGTGTACCGAAGGGCCGAGCACATTCTGCTCATGGAAGACTTTGTGGTATTCCTGCTGACCGGCACGGCCCAGATAGACTATTCCCTGGCTACCAGGACTATGGCCTTTGACATCAACACCATTACCTGGAACAGGAAAATACTCTCCGTCGCGGGAGTGGATGAGAGGCTGCTCTCAAGGCCGGTCCCATCGGGGACCGCGGCCGGGACCCTGCTGCCGGAGGCGGCTAAAAGGACGGGCTTTTCCACCCGGTTACAGGTGGTCAGCGTCAGCCAGGACCAGGTGGCAGGAGCCGTCGGAGCGGGAGTGTTCGACTCCGGAAAGGCTCTGGAATGTGCGGGTACGGTGGAGTGCCTGACCCCGGTATATGACGGTATGCCCCCCCTTGGAGGCAATGCACCGGGGCAATTACGCGGTCGTCCCGTATGTGGTGCCCGGGAAGTACGTGACCTACTGCTTTTCCTATACCGGGGGCGCGCTGATACAGTGGTGCGCGGACACCCTGGCAAAGGGTGAAAAGGAGTTGGCCGCCCGGGAAGGGCTATCTGTTCACGCCTATCTTGAGCGCCAGGCGGCGGAGCCCACCGGCCTTTTAGTGCTGCCCACTTCGCCGGAGCGGCTACGCCATATATGGATACCGGGTCCAAAGGCGCCATAATCGGCATGACCACGGCCACCACAGTGGCGGAGATATACAGGGGCTGCATGGAGGGCATCGCCTATGAGATGCTCCTGAACATGGAATATCTACGCGATACCGGCGTGCGCTTCAAAAAGCTGCAGGCGTCCGGGGGCGGGGCGGCGTCCAGCCTGTGGATGCAGATGAAGGCGGACGTGCTGAATATACCGATGACCGCGCTCCACACGGCGGACTCCGGTACGGTGGGCAGCGCCATGATAACCAGGGCGGCTATCGGCTGCTTCGGGAGCCTGCAGGAGGCCGCCGCGCAAATGGTGAGAGAAAAAGAGACCTACTACCCGGACCCGCGGCAGCACGAGCGGTACATGGAAATTTATGAGCGCTACCGGCAGCTGTACGCCGTACTTCGCCCGCTGGTATGATTTTGAGCATAATTTATGCAAATAAGAGCTACAATATAAATCACGAAAGGAATACAAATAATGAACTCATTTATTTATGACATACCCACCAAAGTTTATTTCGGCCCCAACCAGCTGGGTAATCTGGGGAAAGAGCTTGCGGCCTATGGAAAAAAGGTCCTGCTCTGCTATGGCGGGGGTTCTATAAAAAAGAGCGGCCTGTATGCCCAGGTGGCGGCCCAGGTGAAGGAGGCCGGGCTGGAACTGTTCGAGCTTTCCGGGATAGACCCCAATCCCCGGGTCACATCTGTCCGGGCGGGGGCCGATATCTGCAAGAGGGAGGGGGTGAATGTGGTTTTAGCCGTTGGCGGCGGCTCGGTGCTGGACTGCAGCAAGTATATTGCCGCCGGGGCCTGCTATGACGGGGACCCCTGGGACTTTTCATCGGGCGCCGCCGCTCCCGAAAGGGCCCTGCCCCTTATAACGGTGCTGACCCTGGCGGCCACCGGCTCCGAGATGGACAACGGCGGCGTTATCACAAACATTGAGACCAAAGATAAGATAGGCAGGGGTTATCCCTGTATGCAGCCCAAGGTGTCCTTCCTAGACCCCACGGAGACCTATTCTGTGGGCAGATACCAGACAGCCTGTGGCTGTGCGGATATCCTGTCCCACCTGTTGGAGATATACTTTGTGCCGGAGGGCGGCAGTATGTATATGCTGGACAGATTTATGGAGGGCATGATAAAGACGGTGATAAAGTATGCCCCTGTTGCCCTTGAGCAGCCCGACAGCTATGAGGCCAGGGCCAATCTCATGTGGACCAGCTCCTGGGCAATAAACGGGATGGCCGGAGCGCTGCAGAACTGTGGCTGGACCTGTCATCCCATCGAGCATGAGCTCTCAGCCATTTACGACATCACCCACGGCCTGGGCCTTGCTATCCTCACTCCCCGCTGGATGAAATATGTGCTGGACGATACTACGGTGGGCCGCTTCCGGGAGTATGGAGTGAACGTGTTTGGCATCGACCCGTCTCTGCCGACTATGGATATTGCCCGAAGAAGCATAGAGCTGACTGAGGACTTCCTCTTTAATAAGCTGGGATTGCAGTCCACCTTGACGGAGATTGGGATTGACAGCAGAAATTTTGATATAATGGCAGGCAAATCCTGCCATGGGGAAGTGCTAAGGGGGTACAAAGCGCTGACGCCGGAGGATGTACGGAAAATTCTGGAGGTGTGCCTGTGAAAGTTATAGTACTGTCAGATGTCCACGCCAATATCTGGGCGCTGGACGCGGTTTTGGAGCAGGAGAGGGAATATGACCTTCTCTGCTTCGCGGGGGATATGATAGACTATGGCACCGCCCCCGCCGAAGTGATCAAGCGGTTCCAAAGTTGTTCCAGAGCTGTTTTGGTAAAGGGGAATCACGATGACAATGCGGTCCGGGTTTTTCATACGGAGGACTTCCGTCATGCGCCCGCGGGGCAGTACAAATGGGTCCACCATAATCTGGAGCGGATGACCGGCGAACAGGTAGCCTATATAGATTCTCTCCCTGAAAGCGCCGTGTTTCAGGCGGACGGGTGGGTCTATCTGGTGCAGCACCAGTACCGGCCGGGAAGCTATGAGGTGATCGAATGCCGCCATGCATTTGAGGAGCATTGGAGACGGCATACTCCAAAAGAATATTGGGCCGCTCCCCGACGGCGCATGGTTTTCGGCCACACCCACCGCCAGTGCGTCCATATCCTTGGTGACGGGATGGAGTGGCTCAACCCCGGCAGTGTTTCATACCATCGCCTGGATGATCCGGACAAAGACGCCCGCTATATGGTCATTACCGACGGCAGCATCAAGATGCGCTCCCTGCCCTACCCGAGGGAGCCGCTGTTGAAAGAGACTTTCCGCCAACTGAAAGCCGGCCGCATGGCGGAACAGGAGATGCGTTACTTTTTCTACTATTTTGGAGATGCGCCCGACCTTGATGCACCGCTGCCGAACCATGATTCGGTTAGCGGATGACCGGTTCCATTTGATAGATGCTCAAAAAACGCCATTTGCAGACAATTTCTATACCATTTTCCGCTCTGCCGGTCGCCGCGGTAAAGGTGTAGTGTGTGGTGTATAATGTCGGAGGGATAACATTCTGCAACAGTGAGATTTGTTCAATATCATTTTTATTTAGCCCAGCCAGTCAAATGGCCCCTTATTCCCTTATAGTGCTAGAATATAAATAGTACAAGCCAAAATGAGAAATTCCAAATACACATAAGCA
>OJRW01000354.1_pt1 | contig 45460 bp, 26 predicted proteins | sample 1599231 | NCBI WGS metagenome assembly OJRW01 (sample SAMN04168656, study PRJEB22393) | human gut metagenome | biome: human gut microbiome; feature: stool | host: Homo sapiens | collected 2014-03-17
CATCGCCCACTATTTATGATGTATTCATCGCGCTTTTTGGTGGTTTGGCAGGTGTGGTAGCTCTCTCTACCAAGGAAAAAGGAAATGTGATTCCGGGCGTTGCCATTGCTACTGCATTGATGCCACCGCTTTGTACGGCCGGTTACGGACTGGCTTCCGGTAATCTTATTTATTTCCTGGGTGCTTTTTATCTTTACTTCATCAACTCTGTTTTTATCAGTCTGGCTACTTTCCTCGGAGTTCGTGTGATGCATTTCCAACGAAAAGAGTTTGTAGATAAAACCCGTGAGAAGACCGTACGTAAATACATCGTTCTGATTGTGGTGCTTACCATGTGCCCTGCGGTTTATCTGACATTTGGAATTATAAAAAGCACCTTCTATGAGGCGGCAGCCAATCGTTTTATTAGCGATCAGTTGAGCTTTGAAAATACACAGGTACTTGATAAAAAGATCAGCTATGAGCATAAAGAAGTGCGGGTTGTTTTGATTGGTCCTGAAGTGCCCGATGCTTCGATTTCTATTGCCCGTAGCAAGATGAAAGAATATAAGTTGGAAGATACGAAGCTGGTTGTATTGCAGGGGATGAATAATGAAGCGGTAGATGTGACTTCTATTCGTGCCATGGTCATGGAAGACTTCTACAAAAACAGCGAGCAGCGACTTCAGCAACAGGCAGTGAAGATTTCCCAACTGGAGACAACGTTGGAACAATACAGAACGTATGATGCAATGAGTCGTACATTAGTGCCCGAACTGAAAGTGCTTTACCCTTCCATCACTACGCTCTCCATCGCTCATTCGCTCGAAGTGCGGGTTGACTCGATGAAGACCGATACGGTAACATTGGCTGTTTTGAAATTCGACAGACATCCGTCTGCTGCCGAGAAACAGAAAATCAGCGAATGGCTGAAAGCCCGTGTAGGAGCGAAGAAGTTGAGGCTGATTACCGAATAATGAATCTAAAAATAGTAATATGAAATTCAGACTAACCGTCTTGATAGTCTTTTCCCTCTGTCTGTCAAATGTATTTGCCGATGAGGGAATGTGGCTGCTGGGAAACCTACGCAAAAACAAACAGACAGACCGGGTAATGAAAGAACTTGGTTTGCAAATGCCTGTGAATAAAATATATAATCCGAAGAAACCCTCTCTTTCAGATGCTGTTGTCAGCTTTGGAGGTTTCTGTTCGGGAGTGGTGGTTTCCGAAGACGGTCTGGTGTTTACCAATCATCATTGTGGTTTCAGCAGTATCCAGCAACACTCTTCTGTAGAACATGATTATCTGAAAGATGGCTTTTTTGCACGTAGCCTTGACGAAGAGCTGCCGAATCCGGAGTTGTATGTCCGTTTTCTGCTTCGTACGGAAGACGTAACCAAACGGGTATTATCTGCTGCCCGCTATGCTAAAACGGAAACAGAACGCCGTGTAGCTGTTGATTCGATCATGAATGTAATCGGTCTGGAAGTTTCCGAAAAAGATTCTACGCTGACCGGTATTGTCGATGCTTATTATGCAGGTAATGAATTCTGGCTTTCCGTTTATCGTGATTATAACGATGTTCGTTTAGTCTTTGCGCCTCCTTCTTCTGTCGGGAAGTTCGGATGGGATACGGACAATTGGATGTGGCCGCGACATACGGGCGATTTCAGCGTATTTCGTATCTATGCCAATACGAAGAATGGCCCGGCTGATTATTCTCCTGACAACGTCCCTTATCACCCTGAATATGTAGCGCCCATCTCTTTGGATGGATACAAAGAAGGTTCTTTCTGCATGACGCTTGGCTATCCGGGAAGTACGGAACGCTATCTTTCTTCGTATGGTATCGAAGAGATGATGAATGGAATCAATCAGGCAATGATTGATGTGCGGGGAGTAAAACAAGCAGTTTGGAAACGGGAGATGGATCGTCGTCCGGATATTCGTATCAAGTATGCTTCAAAATACGATGAAAGTTCCAATTATTGGAAGAATAGCATCGGAACAAACAAGGCCATTAAGCATCTGAAGGTGTTGGAAAAGAAGCGGGCGGCTGAAGCAGCCCTTCGCGACTGGATTCAGTCTCATCCGGAAGAAAGAGAGAAACTGATTCGTTTATTCTCTTCTCTGGAGTTGAGTTATAGTAATCGTCGGGAAACAAATCGTGCGTTGGCTTATTTCGGTGAATCGTTTATCAATGGTCCCGAATTGGTGCAGTTTGCTCTTGAAATTCTCAATTTCGACTTTGAGGCCGAGGAGAAGCTGGTGATTACCCGCATGAAGAAGTTATTGGAGAAGTATGATAATCTTGATCTTTCCATTGATAAGGAGGTTTTTGCTGCCATGCTCAAAGAGTATCAGTTGAAAGTGGATAAGAAGTATCTGCCTGCTATGTATGAAAAGATAGATACACTCTATAACGGGAATATTCAGGCTTATGTAGACTCTTTGTATGCAACGTCCAATATAACGTCTCCTAAGGGCCTAAAACGTTTCCTGGAGCGGGATACTACGTATAATCTGATAGAGGACCCGGCTGTTTCCTTGAGTCTGGACCTGATCGTGAAGTATTATGAGATGAATCAGAGTATTTCCGAAGCTTCCGAGCAGATAGAGCAAGGGGAACGCTTGTTCAACGCTGCCATGCGCCGTATGTATGCTGATCGTAATTTCTATCCGGATGCCAATTCCACTATGCGGCTTAGTTTCGGAACGGTTGGGGGATATACTCCTTTTGATGGGGCCACTTACGATTATTATACCACCGTGAAAGGCATCTTTGAGAAGGTGAAAGAACATGCAGGTGATATTGACTTTGCCGTCCAGCCCGAGTTGTTGAGTTTGCTTTCTTCCGGTGATTTCGGAAGATATGCCAATGCACAGGGAGACATGAATGTTTGCTTTATTTCTAATAATGATATTACAGGCGGTAATTCCGGCAGTGCCATGTTCAATGCCAAAGGAGAATTGCTTGGGCTGGCTTTCGATGGCAACTGGGAAGCAATGAGCAGTGACATCGTATTTGAACCTGACTTGCAGCGTTGCATCGGAGTAGATGTGCGGTATATGCTCTTTATTATGGAGAAATATGGTAAGGCGGGCAATCTTGTTCAGGAGTTGAAGATAGCTCGATGAAGTAAATGTTTCGATAAAAGATATATATTTACTAAATAGAAAGGCAACTAATCTGTGGTAGTTAGTTGCCTTTCTATTTTATTTAAATGAATTCCTTTTTACTTTTTGGGTTTTCTACGTGCCCATCCTTCCTCGCTGAAGTCAGGCTCTTTGTCTTTGAAAAATTCTTGCCAGTCATCTTTCTTTTTTGGACCACGGGCATCAGAATAACCTCGTTCTGCACGACTAGGTTTATCTTTTTTAGCTGATTTAGCACCTTTTGCAGAAGCATCTCTCGATTTTCTATCCTTATTCTCATAGCGTGGTGCACGTTCGTCACTTTTGCCGCCGAATCGTTTACCTCCCTTGCGCTCATTAGAACTGCTTTCGCGTCCTTTTCCGCTTTCTTCACCGGCTATTTCAATAACGACCTTACGTCCGTTCCATTTAGCTTTGTTCAGCGCTTTAATTACATTGGTCGCTTCCTTTTCGGGTACTTCAAAGAAAGAATAGTTCTGCATCAGGTCAATGCGTCCCAATTCAATGCGCCCTCTTGTATTGCTGTTCAACAGTCCGATAAGATCACTTGGAAAGAAGCTGTCTGTTTTACCCAGATTGATAAATAAGCGGTTGAAGCCTGGAGCAGCTTTTCGGCTTCTTTTCTCGAAACCACCTTCTTTACGATCACCACGTCCGGCGCGTTCTGCACGCATATCGGTTGGTTGTTCTATTTCAGGACGGTTGCGGTAATATTCTGCAAAACGGTTGAATTCGTGAGAAACCATTCGTTTAATCAAGTCCTCTTTGCTTAGCCATTCCAGTTTGCGATAGATTTCCGGCATAAAGTCGGCAATCTCTTCTTCGTTCACTTTTACTTTTTCGAGATCATCAATTACCTTAATCAGCTGTTTCTGACAGATACCTGCCGCTGTCGGCATTTCTCCGACAATAAATTTTTTGCTGATAATCCGTTCGATTTCTCTCATCTTTCCCTTTTCGCGGAGGTTGATGATGGCAATGGAAGTTCCGGTTTTTCCGGCACGCCCTGTACGTCCGCTACGATGTGTATAGCTTTCTGTGTCGTCAGGCAATCCGTAATTGATGACATGTGTCAGATCGTCTACGTCAAGTCCACGGGCAGCCACGTCAGTTGCAACGAGCAGTTGCAGATTACGGATGCGGAATTTCTGCATAACGGTATCCCGTTGTGCTTGGGAAAGTTCGCCATGCAAAGAATCGGCATTGTAACCTTCCTGCATCAATTTGTCTGCAATTTCTTGAGTCTCTTTACGGGTACGGCAGAAAATGATACCGTATATTTGTGGGTAGTAATCGACGATACGTTTTAAAGCTTCATATTTATCTTTAGCTTGTACGGTATAAACAACGTGTTTAACGTTGTTGGTACTTTCATTCTTACGGCCAATAGTTATTTCTTTCGCGTTACGTAAGTAGTTCTTGGAGATACGTGCGATTTCCGGGCTCATTGTTGCAGAAAACAGTAGTGTGTTACGTTCTTGCGGTACATCAGCCAGGATGGCATTGATACTCTCTGTGAATCCCATATTAAGCATTTCGTCCGCTTCATCCATTACAACGTTGTGGATGGTAGATAAAGATACGGTTTTGCGTTCCATCAGGTCCAGCAGACGTCCTGGTGTGGCAACGATGATATGTACACCTCGTTTCAGGCTGCGTATTTGGCTATCAATGGAAGAACCACCATATACAGGCAGCACTTTCAGTCCGTCAATGTATTTGGAATAGTCGTTCAGATCTCCTGCTATCTGGAGACAAAGCTCGCGGGTAGGGCAGAGGATAAGCGATTGTGGAATTCTGTTTTTTACGTCAATCTGTTGGAGCAAGGGCAAACCGAATGCGGCTGTTTTACCTGTTCCTGTCTGTGCAAGAGCTACTACATCATTATTTTCTCCTAAAAGGTACGGAATCACTTCCTCTTGTACCGGCATGGGATTCTCGTATCCCATTTCTTCAATTGCTCTACGTATCTCCGGAGAAACGCCAAGCTCTTCAAATGTCTTCATTAAATCTCTGTATATCTTTTATTTCAGCTGCAAAGATAGTTAATTTAGTTGATAATAAATGGTTGATAACGGATAATTATTGTAGACGTCATCGTATTTATCATTTATCAACAATCAATTATCTGTTAATAAAATGCTGCGCAACTGTTTTAAATCTTCCGTAGAAAGTCCGATTCCTTTTTTCAGATAGGTTTGTACACTCCCATATTCAGATTCAACCTGTTCCTTTGCGGCATTCAGGAAATCTTCTTTAGCCGAATAGATGGTAGTGATTGCTTCTTGAGAGTTGATCGGCAATTTGTAGGCGTATTTAGAGGCTTTGGGGATATTGAAATAATCGTTACTCAAACGATAATCTTCCATTATCACATCTTCATTGACGCCTAGAGCGGCGAGTAAGAGTGCGGAAACAATTCCTGTACGTCCTTTTCCGGATGTACAATGAATGACAACCGGATAATTGCTACGGTCGAGAAGAATGGTGAACAGCTCTTTGAATTCCTTTTGGTAGTTTGTAACTAATTCCCGGTTCATTCGTTCTACGAGGCGGTAGATGGTATCAGTTTTTATTTTTTCTTCCCGAATACCTTGCAGAATTTTTTCCATGTTCCCTGTGAGGATGGGAATATGTACGATTTTAAACTTGTCATCATGTAGTTGCGGATAGTTTTGGCGTTCACTTTCAGAACGTAAGTCTATGATTGTTCGTATTCCCATATTCTTAAGCTCTTGGCGGGAACAAGGAGGGATACTGTCTATTTGTGCGGAACGGTATATCATTCCCCAACGAAGAGATTTTCCGGTGTTGGCAGATTCGTATCCTCCTAAGTCGCGGAAGTTCTGTATACCGGGGATATTGATGTTGCGGGTAGCTACTTTGATACGGTATTGGTTGTTAAACACCATCAAGTAGTAATAACGTTGGGACGGATCGTTGGTTACGATTGTCATTTTACCACTGGAGATGCTAGCCATTGCAATGGGAGAATCTTCTGGAATTATTTCCGGAGAAGTAGAGGTGTATACTTTTACCTGTCCTTTTAATATCGGTGTTGTTTCCCATTTGATAATACAGTTTCCTATATTATTTTCCTCACACACCACAGATATAGCAGGTGATGTGCCGGAGCACGACGGGAGCACTAATAAAACAGTAAGCCAGCTTAACAGGTTTTTATACATAGTTTCTTTGTCTTGAATCGTATACTGCAAAGATAAGAATTACCCGAAGATGTGATAATTCCTTTGCGATAATTAGCCAAAGTTAATAGTAATTTACGTGTTAAAAAAGGGCGCATCTTCCGGTGGAAGAGCGCCCTGAATGAGAAGTTGCTTGAATCAGCTTTATTGAATACTGTTTAATAAATCCGTTTTTCCTTCATTGATTAACTTTAGAATAAGTTCGCCAAATAAGGTATTTTGCCATGCAAACCAAGCACGGGTGAAGTTATTGGGGTCATCTTTGTGGAAAGATTCATGCATAAAGCCTGTCCCTGCATCCGTATTGATCAGCATTTTTACACAATCTTTGATCTCCTGATCGTCCTGACTGGTAAATGCTTTCATCATGATGCTCATCGGCCATACCATATCATAACCGATGTGAGGCCCGCCAATACCTTCTCCTGCCTTTCCTTTGAAGAAATAAGGGTTATCCTTGCTCCATACAAAACGGCGTGTATTTTGATAGATAGGATCGTTGATTTCTACATCACCAAGGTAAGGCATTGCCAGCAGACTTGGTACATTAGCATCATCCATTAAGAAATGATTTCCGAAGCCATCTACCTCAAAGGCATAAATTGTACCATATTTAGGGTGATTATAAGTCGCATATTTTTTTAGTGCAGCTTCTACTTCTTTTGCCAGATCTGTGCATTGTTTTGCCAGTTCTGCATTTTGATTTACAGCATTTAGAATTTCGGCAGCTTTCTTTAGCGAAGAAACAGCGAAGAAGTTAGACGGCACGAGAAATTGCAGGGTTGTAGCATCGTCAGATGGGCGGAAAGCTGAAACAATAAGTCCGACAGGATTTACCGGAGCACCTAGGCCATTATTGTTCAATGTATCGAGTGCACGTTCTGTTTTGCGTTGAAATTTATAAGGTCCCACTCCTTCTTTGCGTTGTTGCTCCTTAAAAGTAGTCAGGATATTGGTGATGGCTTGTATCCATTCACTATCAAAAATACTGGCGTCACCGGTTTCCTTCCAATATTGGTAGGCCAGACGTAGTGGATAACATAGAGAATCTATTTCCCATTTTCTTTCATGTAATTCAGGTTTCATGTCGGTCAGGTCGGACATCCATTCCCCTCCGACAGCTCCGTCATTAAAAGCATTAGCGTATGGATCAATATTGATACATTTAAATTGTCTGCGGATCACTCCTTCAAGCATTTTCTTTAATTCCAGGTCTTTATTGGCCAGCTGTACATAAGGCCAAACCTGTGCTCCCGAGTCACGTAGCCACATGGCATGAATATCGCCTGTATAAACAAAAGTATCAGGCTTGCCATCTGTTGTGCGATAATGAACCGTTGTTTCAAGGGTATTGGGAAAACAATTCTCGAACATCCACGCCAATTTTTGGTTAGTAAGCAACTTTTTTACTCTGATAATTTCTGCTTCCACAGCTTTTGATGTAAAAAGACGCTTGTTTACAGGTGGACGGTTACTTTTATAAGCGGCCACTTCAGCTGCCTGATTGACTACATTGGTATGATCTTTAGCAAGAATAAGTTCAGTAGCATTCGCATGACTTCCCATTAATAGGGTGGTTGTAATAATGCATATTCCGATGTTTCTTTTCTTCATCTTTACAGTGTTTTTGAGAGGATTATTAAAAGTGGTTATTATAATTTGATTCCGGCTAATCTGCCGTACATTTCTACAAAAGCTGCTTGTGTCAAAAGCCATTTTTTCTCATTTTTATCTGTTCCGCTCCAATCTGTTTGGAAGAGTCCCCGTTCATCCCTGGCATATTGCCATGCATAATCAAGGCTTTTTTGGAAGTCGGCTAGATAGGTCTTATTGTGATCTGTGTGATAAAGTTCTATAAATCCTCTTAGCATGACTGCTGTGAACCAGATATTTCCTTTTTTCAGTAATTGAAATGTTTGTCCGTTCGGCGAGGTGAAATGAGTGAAAAAGTGCTTGTGACATGCTTCGGCTATATTTTGAGCATCTTCCAGATAGTTTTTCTGTTTTGTAATTTGGTAGAGTAGGGCGGCTGCTTGCATCATTTGGCCGCTATTATAGGCGAATTTGGCACGCCCGATTTTCTTGTTGAGTGCAATGTTGTCAAAGTATAAATGATCTGTTGGATCTTCTAAATTCTTTTTAGTCCATTCGTATAACTCTTTCCCTTGTTTCAAATAGGTGCTGTCTTGAGTTGCCTGAAATAGTTTGAGAGCAAAAACGGCTCCCGGTGCATTTGAACAAGTGTTTTTGGACTCTTTTTTCTGCTCACACCAGTAGATCCCTCCTCCGAGCACTTCGTCTTTACCGCTAAGAATGAACTCCCATATCAGTTCGGCTTTTTCCAGATAGGCTTGTTTTTTAGTCATACGATAAGAATCGGTAAAATCAATGCCTAACCAAACGTTGTCATCATAAAAGCGATCAGAGAGAGGTTGATTACTGATATAGGATGAGTAAGCGAATGGTTCTCTTCGTGTGTCGAAATACTCTTCTAGTCCGGGTAGTACTTTATTTTCCAGAAGTTTCTTGTATTTTTTGTTTCCAGTGCTCTCCAACAGTGCGTTTACTGCAGAGAATGTACCCGAATATGGCCAAAGATAAGAATATTCATTATGTCTTTTTGCTTGTTCTTCTGACGCCAGATAAGTTGCTTTGTTGTTCTGGTCAGAAGGATAATTTTCGCGCAGCAAACAAGTATTGGGTGCTGCATAATATTTGTAGAGGGCATCCAAAGTTTGTTGGGCTCTTTCTGCGTTAGGACTGGTTGTTGATAGAGTCAATGCACAGAAAATGTTCACTAGTAAGTAATGCATGGTTTTGTTGTTTTATAAATGATTATTGCATAAAAATATTTACCTGTTTCCAATCGTTCTCAGTATCGTTTGCTACTTCTGCTCCTGGTGTAGAACGTCCTTCTTTCACGTACTTTCTAATGAGCTGTGTCATTTCTTTTACTTCTTGCTCGTAGCATTTATCGTGAATAATATTTTCTTTCTCCGATGGATCTTCTTTAAGATTAAATAGTTGCATTGGAGGTAATTGTGCTAGATCTGCGGGTTTATTAGGGTATCCCCATCCGCCTGAACCTCCATTGAATACTAGTTTAAGTTGTGGTGTACGCAGAGACAGATATCCTTTTCCTGATTCATAAACAAGGTCTTTGCGGTTAGAAGCCCCTTGCTTACTTAATATAGGCCATATACTGTAACTATCTACAGCTTCTTCATCTTTTAGTTTGTGATTGACCATTTGTGCAAAAGTTGCATAGAAGTCGGTAAGAGAGACAAGAGAATTATTTGTTTCGTTGGAGAATTTTCCTTTCCAAGATACTATTAGGGGAATTCTATGTCCTCCTTCATAAATATCTGTTTTATAACCTCTGTAAATATAACTTGGAAAATGTCCTTGTTTTTCCATCTCTTTTACACCAACATAGGGTGCACAACCATTATCAGATGTAAAGATCACAATGGTATTATCTAGTTGACCATTTTTTTGTAGTGCTTTTATGATTTGTTGTATCATATCGTCTATCATCACGACAAAATCACCATAATCTCCTATTGTGGTTTTTCCCTTATATTTATTTGCAGGTAATACCGGTGTATGAGGAGCTGTGATGGGCAAATACAAGAAAAAGGGTTTCTTGCTGTTTTTTTGTTTGCTGATATAGCTTATGCTGTGACGAATGATATTAGGAAGGCAATCTTGTGGATCAAAGTCAGCTCCTGCTACTCCCCCATGCATCAGTTTAAGTCCTTTTTGAGGTTCGATTATATGATTAGGAAGGGCAGTCACTTTGTTATTTTCTACATAGACATAAGGTGCTATGTCAAGAGAAGAAGGTATGCCGTAAAAATAGTCGAACCCTCTTTCTGTAGGACCATTTTTGATAGGAAGTGAAAAATCTACATCTTTTTTATTCTGGGCATTTTGAGGATATCCCCAGTCCCAGCCTAGATGCCATTTGCCAATACAAGCAGTGTTATAGCCATTTTCAGATAACATTTGGGCTATTGTTCGACGATCAGGAGTAATCATGGCAGGAGAGTATCCATCAAGTACTCCTTCTTTTAATTTAGTGCGCCATGGATATCTTCCAGTGAGAATGGAATATCGTGAAGGTGTTGACAAAGCGGAGGACGAATGGGCATCCGTAAAAGTAATCCCATCTTGAGTCAGATTATCAATGTTGGGAGTGGAAATCTTAGATTCTGGGTTGAATGCTGAGATATCTCCATAACCTAAATCATCCGCTAATATAAATATTATATTGGGAGATTGGGCGTTTATGGCTGTTGTTGTAAATAGTGCCGATGAGAATGTTATTAGTTTATTCATATAATTTTTTAGTATGAGTGTAATATCTGGTCTAATCCCATGTCTTTAGGAGTTTCTAATAAAGGAAATTCTGGTAATATGCACATAGGCACTGCAGGATCTCCCACTTTCCAAGCTGGTATAGTTAAGAAGAGCTTTTCTAGCTTTTTTCTTGACTTTTCCGCTTCTGCACTTCCTCTACCCTTTTTGATCGGATTTGTTTCCTCGGGATCGTTTATCGTGTCATAAAAATTGCCATCAGAATAGAGTTTATATCGTACATCTCTGAAAAATTGTTTTGCATTTTTACTTCCTGATGTGCCGAATCTCGAATCGTAATGGCAGAACACCCATTCGCGAGCCTTACCTTTCTTCCCCTTTATTTGAGGTAAAAAGCTTTGTCCGTCTATATCCCATTCTTTAGGCACTTTAGTATTCATGGCTTCGGCAAAAGTAGGCATAAAATCGGTAAAATCTATCATATCTGTACATTCATGTTCTCTATAGACACTCTTTCCCCAGTAAACTATCATGGGTACACGTACTCCGGTGTCGCTTGTCAGTCCCTTTCCACCCCTCACTACCGATCCATCTTTCATGGTTGTTCTAATTTTACGATTTGTTCCGTTATCTCCTATAAAAATGATAATGGTATTGTTCAATAAGTTCAAATTTTCTAACTTGTTGAATATCATGCCCACGTTTTTGTCTACATGTTCTACCATCTTTGGAAAATTGGCGTTATTGCGTACCTCGCGCATGGAGGGGTCTTCCCATACGTCACTTTGTGGAGTGGGGTAAAATGGGTCGTGCACCAGTACCATAGGATAATACACGAAGAAAGGTTTAGCTTTGTTTTCTTCAATAAAGTCGGTCACATATTGAGCGAATATATCCGGTCCATATTCATCGTTTGAATAAAGTTTTATACCTCCATCTTGTTCTATTAATGGAGCAGCATATCTTTCTTTTATCATCCTGTCATAGCTTAACTGCCAAAGGCAATAGCGATCAAAACCAAAATGATGAGGTAAGTTTTTGTTTCTGCCTAATTGCCATTTGCCGGCTATCATAGTAGTATATCCGGCATCTTTTGCCAAATGGGCAAAGGTTTTTTCCGTTTGATTCAAGTGTCCAAAGCGTGAGTAATTCTTATTGTTGTATTTACCTGTCATTAGTTGTACACGTGATGGTGTGCTTAGGGGTTGGGAGAAACAATTGTCGAATCTCACTCCTATTTCCGAAAGTCTGTCAAGGTTTGGGGTGTGATAGGTACTACCGTAACATCCTAAACATTCGCGCCCCATATCATCGGCTAAGATTAACACGATATTAGGCTGACTGTTGGTTGTTTGAGCCATCAGTGCCGAAGGAACTATTGCGAGACATTCCCATAAGAGACAATTAATTGCTTTCATTTGTCGATATTTTGAGATATTAATATTTTAACTTTAGAATTCTGCTATTGCATGAAATTTTCGATTTGCTCCCAGCTATTGCCTGTATCATTCGCGCTCTTCTTTCCGGGTGTGGAACGTCCTTCTTCTACATACTTCCTGATTAGTTGTGTCATTTCTTCTACATTTTTCTTATAACGTTTGTCACCGATGAGATTCATTGTTTCCGACGGATCTTTCTCCAGATCGAAAAGTTGCATACTAGGCAACTGGGCAAGTTCGGCAGGCTTGTTCGGATAACCCCATCCGCCTGAACCACCGTGGAATACTAGCTTCAATTTGGGAGTGCGCAGAGAAAGGTATCCTTTGCCCGATGCATAAATAAGGTTCTTACGCGCAGACGTCCCTTTTTTGTTTAGTATTGGCCATATACTATAACTATCCTCTGCTTCTTTATCCTTTAGCCGATAGTTCATCATTTGGGCAAAGGTAGCGTAGAAGTCGGCAAGTGAGACCAGTGATCCATTGATTTCGTTTGCGTATTTTCCCTTCCAGGATACGATGAGCGGTATACGGTGTCCACCTTCGTAAATATCATTTTTATAACCTCTGTAGATGTAACTTGGGTGATGTCCTTTCTCTTCCATTTCTTTTACACCTATATAAGGAGCGCATCCGTTATCCGATGTAAAGATGATGATGGTATTTTCCAGTTGGTTATTTTTCTTTAATGTTTCCACAATTTGTTGCACCATGTCATCTATCATGACTACGAAATCGCCATAATCTCCTATAATTGTTTGACCTTTATATTTCTCTGCCGGTAATACGGGCGTATGTGGTGCGGTGATGGGGAGATAGAGGAAGAACGGTTTCTGACTGTTGCGTTGTTTATCGATATAATCCACGCTGTGGCGTATGATATTAGGCAGGCAGTCTTGCGGCTCAAAATCGGCGCCTGCCACTCCGTTGCGTATCAGTTTGATTCCTTTCTGTGGACCGATGGTACGGTTGGGAAGAGCGGTCACTTTGTTGTTTTCTATATAAACGTGTGGAGCTGTGCCCAGCGATGCTGGTATGCCATAGAAATAGTCAAATCCTCTCTCTGTAGGTCCGTTTTTGATGGGTTGTGAGAAGTCTACATCTTTCTGCTTTCTCTGACTATTTTGTATGTATGCCCAGTCCCAACCAAGATGCCATTTCCCGATGCAGGCAGTGCTGTAGCCGTTTTCAGAAAACATTTGGGCAATTGTCCGGCGGTCGGGAGTAATCATGGCTGGAGAGAACCCATTCAGCACTCCACTTTTCATGGTTGTCCGCCAAGGATACCTTCCGGTGATAATGGAGTAGCGCGAGGGAGTGGAGAGTGCGGAAGATGAATGGGCATCCGTAAAGGAAATTCCGGAGTGTGTCAAGTTATCGATGTTCGGAGTATGGATTTTGGATTCCGGATTGAATGCCGAAATGTCCCCATAGCCTAAATCATCTGCTAATATAAATATCACATTGGGCGATTGCGCCTTTATGGCAGTTGCCGCAAGGAGTGCGGATGAGATTGTTATTAGTTTGTTCATCACTTTTGATTAAATCTTTTTGTGAATTCTATATCTTTATCAATTAGTCTATGTGAGTCCAATGAATCTTCAGAGTAATATAACGTGAAAAATCATTGAACTCACATTTGTTGTTTATTCTTGTACTATAACATTTATAGGACAGGTGAATCCATTCTCAAATTTGGGGGTTGCCGTGCCTGAGTTAGGCAGTGAATCGAATATGAAAGTGAATGTTCCCGCTTTATTTAATAAGGTACTTGCATCCGCATTAAAATCGACATACGATATGAAGTACTTTTCATTTAATTTTGGATCTTCAAAGAAATGAACGGTCTCATTACTTTTCTTGTTGGCTGTTCCAGCTCCAATTTTGGATTTGTTACCGGCTACTTTTACAACATCTGGTGTGTAGAATCCTCTAAACCAATTGTTCTTACCGTCATCATGCGCTTTGAAGTTATAGCCTATTGGTGCTGTAGCTCCTTCTGACTTGTATGTTGCAAACCAAATGCGCAAAGCAATATTACCTCCAAGTGCCTCTCCTTTGGTTAGAATTTTTGTTTGCTGGTTACTTTTGTATACCAATTCTCCTCGTACTGCTTTTACGGGATTACTTTCTGTAGGTTCCCAATCTTCATTGAAGGTCGGTATGTTAGTATCAGTAGTAAGGTTTGGATTGACAACAAATCCGGATACCGGATTTTCAGTAATTGTAAATTCAAAAGGCACCCATCCTGTTTCTCCTGTGACAGGATGTTTGGGAAAATACTGCACGATGTCATTACCGGCATCTGTATTTGTATATTTGATATATATCTTATAGTTACCAGGCTTTTCGATATAAGACTTGGGCGTTGAAGCACTGATAGTCCAAGATGCAGATGACATGGGGCGTGTGCGGTTTCCGCCATAGAGTATATCAGATGTGTTTTCGTCCCACATGCCTACAGAAATTGGTTTTGAGTTTGTCCCATGAAAGAATATGTCATTTTCTCCCCAAACGTGGCTTAGAGCGCCGTCTTTTAATGTAAAAGCTTCGGGGTATTGTTCGATGTTTTCTTGGGTGGGAATAAACAAGGTAAGTGCTTTTACGCCATTTTCTTCGGTAAAACTGGGGCGAATGGCATTATTGGCAATCATAATGGAATTGTAACGTAGGTTAGCAACACAGTTGTATGTAAGTCCTGCAGTTTTGATTTCTGTGGAGGGACTGGACATTCGCGCATACCAAAATATTTGTTCGTTTTGTGCTCCGGGCACTGGAGCAGATTGATTTACCCAGTTAATTTCTCCACCGAGAAGAACAAAAGGTTTCTCACTGGTAGGAATGAGTTCACGTGCAGGACGTTGAGTGCCCTCAGCCCAAATTGGAATTGTTTTAGTGACAGTAGTGCCAATTTTTTCTCCATCTTCAAAAATATCAAATGAGATGGGTACCGACCCGTCTTGCGTTGGGGTTCCGCTTATTGGGAAATAAGCATATTGTTTATCTCCCTGAAAGGAGAGTTGTACCTCTCCGTCTTCTATTTTCAATCCTGTTTCGGATGACCGATCGACAAACTTGACGAGTAGTTTCCGACCAAACCCGTTGACGAACGGAATACCCAAGCGGTCACCCGGTTCGTTTTCATCACCAGCAAAAGCGGGGGTACCTTTGGCCAGGAATCCGTCTACATAAATGGTTGATTCTTGTACGTTCAACCCTTTTTCTTGTATAATATATTCCATTCCGGGGTGTTCGCAAGAACAGAACAGACTTGAAATAAACAATATGGATAGTAATGCGGTAATCTTATTCATAATCATGTTTCCTTTCGTTTATATAACATTTGTTATCTTGCACCATAATTTTGTGTCAGCTTAGGATTGGAACGTATCTCTTGTGACGGAATAGGAAATAAGGTACAGTATTGGTCAATCTCAAATTTTTCGCTCTTCATATAGTAGTTGTTCACATTAGGAGAGCTGTTGGAAGTATAAGCATTATAGAAATTGGTGAAGTGTTGGTTCATTACTTCTACTGCTTTCCCTGAGCGTACGAGATCGAACCAGCGATGTCCTTCGAACGCCAATTCTAATGTTCGTTCGTCATAGATTGCTTGGTAAACCTTTTCCGGAGTATCTAGAACCCATTCTTTATTAGAGTCTCCAGATGCAAGGTACGGAACAATACCGGCCCTTTCCCGTACAAGGTTGATTGTATTATTCAAAACGCTTTGTGACAGAACTCCGTCACTTATATGTGCTTCCGCTTCTGCTAATAACAGCAGTACGTCCGCAAAACGGAGGATATACCAATTGTCATCAGAATCATTTACTTTATATTCTGATGAACCCATGTATTTGCCGCACATCCACTGGTCGTCTGCGCTAAAGCCTTTGACAGAAGTCCGGAAAGAGGTACCAGTATAAGGGTCGTAAGGATATGCGACGTTTTGTGTATAATCTTTATTTTCATTAACCGGAAGATAAGAAATACCATCTGTGTCTAATTTGATATTACCGTCGCTGATGCGTGTATCGGTGTAGATAACATCATCGAATTTGCGTACTTCATATTGATAATCGGGATACATGGAATCCCATTTCTTTGCCATGTCCATAAAATATCCGGTCGGTGCGCATGCGCCATTTCCTTGATTTGAAATGGGAGATGGGATATATCCGTTTGAGTTGGCTTTATTGCGGGGTGCATAGGATGCGGGTGAGAAAAGAGTGTAGAACGGGCTGCCCAATCCTTCTGCCTGACCTGTTTTATATTCCACTTCCCATATAGACTCACTTGAATGTTTGTTTGTGGGCTTGAATAATTCACTGAAATTCGGGTACAATTCGTATCCTCCATTGTTTATCACATCTTCTAGATAATACTTGGCGGCTTCGTATTGCGTAGTGGTCGTTTCCGGATAAAATACGGTAATGTTTGGATTGGCAGATATATCTTTCCATGCTTCTACGTTGGGATAAGCAGCTTCTGTGATGTCGTTCGGCATGGATAGAAGTACTTTTCCCAGTAAAGCCTCTGCCGCATATTTGTTGACTCTTCCTGTTGGAGTTTTCTCTCCGTTATTTGTTGAGCGATAAAGATTGTTAGATTCGATGGCGGTGGTCAAATCGGTGAGAATTCGTATATACACCTCTTCTGTGGATGCACGCAGATGACCTCTGGAATCTGTGTATTCTTGCGGGATATCCATAATGATGGGTACTCCGCCGTAAGCGCGAACTAAGTTGAAATAGAAAAGGGCACGTAGTACTTCGGCCTCTGCAATGTATTTCTGAACGGCTTCATCATTTCCGAAAAGTTCTTTTCCTTTCTCAATGACCGTGTTGGCTCTTATGATTCCTTTGTAGTGATGAGCCCAGTAGTTTTGGTTTCCGCTGTTGTTGGCAGATATGGTAAATTTTTCAATTTCATGTCGGAAAGTATTGGCATAATAATTGGTCTGATTCGGGAATGCGACATCCGAACGCACATCACCGAAGAGATAGATGCTGGCCGAATACAGTCCGTTGTCTCTCAATGAAGAGTAAGTTGAATACAATGCCGAACGTATATCATCGGGTGACTTGTAGAAATTTTTACCCGTTAAAGTGGTTTCCGGCTCAATGTCTAGAAAACCAGTACAAGCGGACATACAGGTAGTAACCAATGCCATTGTAAATATATTCTTCAAATTTTTCATATTCTTTTTCATGCTTTAGATTTATAATGTAACTTTCAGTCCCATGGTGAAATTTCTGGATAAAGGATATCCGGTACGGTCGATGCCCGGTGCGGTGGCCGAACGGAATGTGTTGGCTTCGGGGTTCATACCGGTATATTTGGTGAAAGTATGCAAGTTGTCGATATTGAAACTTAGTACTAATCCGTTTAAAAAGGTTTTCCGAAGCATCTTTTTGTCGAATGTGTACGAAAGTTGGATATTACGGATGGACAGATAAGAACCATCTTCGAGATATCGGTTGGTAAATTTACTCATTTCCGTAGTTGGACGTACATCATTGGAGGTGTAAGTACGGTCCGCTAAACCATTACCCGTCGATTCGGGCGAACGCCATCTGTCTACTACTTTGATGGAAAGGTTGTTATTGTTGTTTCCGCGGAGTGTTTCACGTAATGTATAGTTGTAAATCTGATTTCCGTATTGTCCGTTCAACTGAAAACTAAATGAGAAGTTTTTGTATGAGAATGTGTTGACCATACCGGCATTGAAACGTGGATAAGGATTTCCTATAATAGTACGGTCATTATCATCATAAAGTCCGTCACCGTTGAGATCATACCATTTACAGTCTCCTGGACGAACGTTCGGGTCGAAAGCTAGTCCTGAATAGGGGTCGTTCCGCAGTGCTTGAATCTCCTCCATTGACTGATAGATACCGCCGAATACATTTCCGTAGAACATACCTATCGGATAGCCTACTTTCGTGATGTTTGATTCTGCTACTCCATCAGTGATGGCTTCAGAATCGAGTCCTAGTGCCAATACCTTGTTTCGGTTGGCGGAGATGTTGAACGTAGTTGTCCATTTGAATTTGCCGGTCAAGTTACGTGATACGATATTGAACTCGATACCCTTGTTTTCAACGGAACCGACGTTTTGTAGCATGCGTGAAACTCCTAAAGTGCTTGGAACGATTGTATTGAGAAGCATATCGGAGGTGATAGACTTGTACAAATCAAGTTGCATGAATATTCGGTTGTGGAAAAGACCTATATCTATACCTAAGTTTGTCTGTTTGGACACTTCCCATTTCAAATCTGGATTAGCAATGTTCGATGGAGCCCAGCCATTTACAACAGAACCATCTACTATATACGATTGCTGTGACATTTTGGTCTCATAGTTGTAGTCTCCGATAGCATTGTTGCCGGACAAGCCGAAGCTACCTCGCAATTTGAGTTCACTAAGTACTTTCCTGAGTGGTTTCATGAACTTTTCTTCTGTCATAGCCCATCCTGCAGAAATGGAGGGGAAATAACCATATTTGTTGTTCTTTCCGAAGCGGCTTGAGCCATCTGCACGGAATACTCCTTGAACCATATATTTTCTTTTGTAGTCGTAGGTCAGTCGGGCTATGTAGGATAGCATACGGTCTTCGGTTTTATTATAATATCCTCCGTTGACTACACCTCCGTTGATGGAAGGTAGAGATTCTGTCGCAAAATGATAGGCGGATGTGTAGAGTTTGTTGAGCTGATTGCTTTGTATAGTCATACCTCCTACGGCACTGATGTTATGGTCTCCGAACTCTTTCTGATAGGTCAGTATGTTTTCGTTAATCCACATGAGTTTGCGGGTCATTGTGGTGGAAGCCTCAGAGTCAGTACGGTTTTTGCCAATGGAAGCCGGATACCATATTGAGTTTTCGGATGACATGATATCGATAGCCAATGATGGTTTGAACGTTAATCCCTTGGCCAACTTTAATTCGAAGTTAAGACCGCCAACAATGCGATTCTGACTCGTTTCGTTTTTGTACTCATGAGCGATTCTGACTGGGTTGTCTTGGTTGTCAGCTAATGGCGAATCGGTAAGAGTGGGGAATGCACCGGTTTCGGGATCTCTTGAATCGGTTGCCTTAGTCGGTGCCAGGTTGTACTCTAATGTGGAAAAATATTCTCCATTCGGGAGTTTGACCGGGAAAAAGGGATACATGGAAATTGCGGTTCGGATTACACTGTTCGAGCCTTCTCCGCCTTCTCTGGTCCTTCTCTGATTGATAAACGTAGGAGCAAAGTTCACAGTTACTTTGGCCCATTTATTTAATTCGATGTCGAAGTTGGAACGGAAAGCGAATCTTTTCATTCCAGTACATATCAGAATACCTTCCTGGTCGAAGTATTCGCCGGAAATTCGGTAACGCATATTTTTACTTCCTCCTGCAATAGACAAGTTGTATTTCTGTTGAATGGCATTTTGGAAGATGGCATCTTGCCAGTCTGTATTGAGATTCTCGTCGAAAGGAAAATAGTCTTGATTTTGATTTGTTGTGTAACGGAATCTTTCATTCAGATTCTTATCTTTATAATATTCCAGCAATTGGGCTGTGTTCATCAATTCAAATTTATGTTGTATTTGTGCTATGGTGGTTGCGGCATTAATGGTTATTGTTGGTTTTGCACTTTCACCACGCTTTGTGGTAATAAGTATTACACCATTGGCACCGCGCGAGCCATATACAGCGGTTGAAGCGGCATCTTTCAGAATCTGAATGTTGGATACATCATCAGGATTGACTGCTGACAGGCCGCCTTCCATCGGTATTCCGTCGACAATGTATAAAGGTTCCGAGCCAGCAGTAACGGTACCGATACCACGAACTTCTACATTAATATCACCACCGGGAGTTGCATCGGAAGTTTGTATACGAACTCCTGGCACTAAACCCGAGATGGTCTGTTCGATGGAAGAACCTACATATCCAGATAATTCTTCGGATTTGATGGAGGTCATGGCAGACGTTATTGTTCTTTTGGTCTGCGTTCCATAGCCAATGACTACGGTTTCATCCAACATATAGCCGTCTTCAATCATGACTACCTTAATAAGTTTCTTTGGATCTTTGATTGTGATCTCTTGTTTTTGAAATCCGATGAACGAAAATTCAAGAATTGGATTTTTACCTTTCGTTTGAATTTTGAAAGTGCCATCAATAGTAGTGGTGGTCCCATAATTGGAATTTTGGCAAAGGACATTCACGCCGGGTATAGGCTGTCCTTGCTCGTCAACAACAGTTCCTGTTGCAAATGTTCGGGCATTCTGGGCGTATGTATTTCCATCTGTATATGAAGAAACTGCAAATATGGAGAATACAATAATTAGGAAAAGAATGCGGATAGAAATAATATTTCTCATATAGTAATAAATTTAGTTATGCCACAAAAATACAATCAATATACTAATTTTTTATAGGATGTAAAGCCGCCAAAGAGAATTTGTAAAACAGTATAATATATAATGTGTTGAATAGTAGTTGCTTATGTGCAGTGAGTGATGGGGAAAATGTAATAGGTGTGTGAACTGTTTATAGTTGAGGAAGGTGTTGAATATGGAGATATCGGATTTTATATTCATTTTTACCATAACTACATAAATTGTCTTTGTTTTTAATGTATTTATTTGATTTATAGAACTTTATCTGTTGGTGGACTTACTTTTATCTTAAAATGGAACCAGATGTGACTCAATGGTATTAGCATTTCGTATATTTGCATAAATATAAAAGTATTTGTTTTCCCTTTCAACAACTAAAATCGCATAAAATATGAAGAATCACTCAAGACATTTTGTAGCCGCTACTTGTGCTTTAGCAGCATTTTCTCCTGTTGAAATGATGGCTCAGAAACAACCTAACTTTGTTATTATCGTTGCAGATGATATGGGATATGGTGATGTGGGCATATATGGCAATGAGTATATAAAGACCCCTAATATTGATCAAATGGCCCGGAAGGGGATGATGTTCACAGACTTCCACTCGAACGGTTCAGTTAGTAGTCCGACGCGTTGCGGGCTATTAACCGGACGTTATCAACAGAGAGCTGGTTTGGAGAGAGTTCTTTTAGTACCCCGGAATGATAAAGATAAGGAGGTGGGACTTCCGTCGGAAGAAATAACCTTTGCAAAAGTCTTGGGAGACAATGGATACCGGACAGCTTTGATTGGCAAATGGCATTTAGGATATTTACAGAAACATCATCCGATGAATTTCGGCTTTCAGAAGTTTGTAGGTTTTAAGTCCGGAAATGTCGACTATCAGAGCCACCGCAACCGTTATGGTGATATGGATTGGTGGGATGGACTGGAAGTGAAAGATATGCCGGGATACACAACAACCCTGTTAACAACGCTCTCCGAAGATTATATAAAGGAAAATAAAGATAAGCCGTTTTGTCTGTATATAGCACATGCGGCTCCTCATTCTCCCATGCAAGGCCCTCATGAGAAAGCGATTCGTACAGAGGCCACTCCGGAAGGGGATAAAAACTCTGATAGATCGAATAAAGAAATCTATAAAGATATGGTAGAGGAACTAGATTGGAGTGTAGGGCGTATTCTGGAGACGCTGAAGAAATATAAATTGGATGAGAATACTTTCGTTGTCTTTTTCTCCGACAATGGTCCGGTAATAAATAATGGAGGTTCTGCCGGAGGATATAAAGGTGCTAAAGGAAGTCCATGGGAAGGTGGTCATCGTGTTCCTGGCATTTGTTATATGCCCGGTACTATTAAAGAGGGCACAACATGCGAACAAACAGTGATGAGTTTCGACCTTTTTCCAACTATGTTGGATATGGCTGACATTCATTATAACGATTCAAAGAAGAAACTGGATGGAACCTCTCTGGTGCCTTTGTTCAAAGGAGAAAATCTTGCTCCAAGGCTTTTATTTTGGGGTAATGGTAATAAGACTATATCAGTGAGAGACGGTAAATGGAAACTGGTTCGTTACAATCAAAAGGGGGACATTACGCTGCATTTGTTTGATTTGAACAATGACCCATATGAGAAAAACAATTTGAGCAAGCAGGAACCTGAATTGGTTGAAAGACTGGACAAAGAGATTACCCGCTGGGCTGAGTCCGTCTATTCGGAAGTTCCTGATCAGTTTGCTCGAAAAGTACAGCGCACGAATAAAAAATAACACATTAACATACATAGTAACTATGAAGATAGAAAAAATAGCCTTGTTGGCATTGGGAGCTGCTATGACTTCCGGTGCGGCTTTGGCCTCGAATACGGTTGATAAAGCGACTCCTAATGTCTTGCTGATTCTTGTAGATGATCTTGGATTGGGCGATTTGTCCTGCCAATATGCCAAAGATTTGAGTACTCCCAATATTGATCGCATCTTTGAAACAGGAGTACGTTTGGATAATTTTTATGCCAATTCATCGGTATCTTCTCCTTCGCGTGCCGCACTGTTGACCGGGCGTTTCCCGGCTATGGTAGGAGTGCCCGGAGTCATACGTCCCTCCGTTGACCAAAATTGGGGCTATTTTGATCCGTCTGCCGTCACTATGCCCGAGGTGCTCAAGAATGGTGGTTATAGAACCGCGCTGATTGGTAAATGGCATTTGGGTTGGGAAAGTCCGAATCTTCCTAATGAAAGAGGATTTGATCATTTTCATGGCTTTCTTGCGGATATGATGGATGACTATTACACGCATCGGCGACAGGGAGGAAATTATATGTACCTGAATGACAAGGAAATCGATCCTAAAGGCCATGCTACCGAATTGTTTACTTCATGGAGTGTGGATTATATCAAGAAAGAAGCAAAAGAGAAGAATCCCTTTTTTCTTTATCTTGCCTACAATGCTCCCCATTCTCCTTTGCAACCTCCGGTAGAATGGGTGAACAAGGTGCAAGAGAGAGACAAGTCTCTGCCGGTTAAGCGTGCAAGGCTGATAGCCCTGATTGAACATTTGGATTATAATATAGGTAAGGTGATACAATCTCTTGAGGAAAGTGGTCAATTGAATAATACCTTGGTGATATTTGCTTCTGATAATGGAGGAGACCGGGGAAGTATGGCGAATAATGGTCCTACCCGGGGTGCCAAAGGCGATATGTTTGAGGGTGGTATTCATGTCGCTTGCGCATTGAATATGCCGGGAGTTTTCGAAGGTGGCCGACGTGACAATCACTTCGTGGTGATGATGGACCTTATGCCTACTATATGTGACTTTGTAAATGTACCGGTCAAGCATGAGATAGACGGTATTTCCGTACTGGATGCCATTAAGGGAAAGACCCAGAACACAGAAGACCGCTTTGTCTTCTGGCTCCGAAATGAAGGTGGCGCGCAGTTTTGTGGCAAGTCACAGAGTGCTGTGAGGTATAATGAGTATAAACTTTTACAGAATCTTCCCTTTGAAAAGGCGCAGATGTTCAATTTGGAAGAGGACTCTTTGGAAACTACTCCGCTACCTTTGCAAGGGGATATGTTTCGGAAATTGAACAATGCAATGACTAAACATTACCGTGCTTGGGGGGCAGTCCCTTGCCAGGCACCGTCTAAATAGAAACTTAAATCATAAAATAAAACTAGTATGATGAATTTAAAAATGAAAAATAAGACTCTGTTCCTATGCCTTCCAGCCATATTAAATGTCCCTTTTGGAGGCTCTTCTGTATTCGGGGCAAATCCAGAAAAAGTCAATAAAGAAAATAGCCCGAAACGTCCTAATGTACTTGTATTACTAACGGATGACCAGACATTCAGCACTATCCATGCTTGGGGTAATAACGAAATTCAGACTCCGAATATGGATAGGCTTGTCAATCAGGGTATGTCATTCACCCAAACTCACGTAATGGGCGGACTCAATGGCGCCATCTCGCAGCCCAGTCGTGCGATGCTCCTTACTGGGCGCGGTCTGATGGACGTACATCGCAATGGACAAATCATTCCCAAGAATGAGAAAACATTTCCCGAACTGTTCCGCGAGAACGGCTATACAACCTTCGGAACTGGCAAATGGCATAGTGACAAAGCTGCATTCAACCGTTCGTTCTCTACGGGTGCAAATATTTTTTTCGGGGGAATGCATCCCTATGGAAATGAAAGGGAAGAAAAGGGACACCGATGCCCTTATCTGCATGAGTATGACCCGACAGGGAAATACAAAAATGGTCAATGGGTAAATGCATCACTCAATACTTTCTCGTCCGAGTTGTATGCCGATGCCGCCATCAAGTTCATTGAAACAAATGCATCGAATGATAACCCGTTTCTGATGTATGTCGCATTTACTTCGCCGCATGATCCGCGTAACGTATTACCCGATTACGGACGCAAATACGGCAGCAAGGAAATTACGATGCCAAAGAATTTTGTCACACAGCATCCGTTTGATAATGGTGACCTCAATGAACGTGATGAAAAACTGTTGCCTACTCCGCGTGTACCGGAACAGGTGCTTGCTGAAAGGGCCCGCTATTATAGTATGGTGAACGAGGTAGATGTTCAGATAGGACGTATCCTTGATATGCTTGAAAAAAGCGGCAAAGTCGATAACACCATCATCGTATTTGCTGCGGACAACGGCCTTTGTGTCGGAGAACACGGACTGTTGGGGAAACAGAACTTATATGAAGCAGCGGTGAGAGTGCCTTTGGTGATATGCGGACCTAATATCCCGCAAAATGTTATGAGCGATGCCTACTGTTATCTTTATGACCTTTACCCCACTCTCTGTGATCTTTCGAATATAAAGGCGCCGGCTACTGTTAAGGGTATTTCATTAGCGCAAACCATACAGAACCCGAAAGTGAAAAAGCGCAAGGACATATTGCTGACATATATTAACCTCCAACGAGCCATCAAGAAAGATGGTTTCAAACTTATACTTTACAATGTAGACGGTCAGCGTCATCCGCAGCTTTTTGACCTTAAGGCGGATCCAATGGAAATGAATAATCTTTATGACAATCCGAAGTATAGTAAAAAACGTGAAGAGCTTACTAAATTACTTTATGCTCGAATGGCGTCTGTTGGCGATTTCTGTGATCCTACTAAACCGGATTGGGGCTATCCGACGAAACTGAAATGGGAACAAGTTGTTAAAGTCAATCCTTGATGTAGAAGAATGTGTGTTCGGGGGCTTGTATAGCTCGATATGAGAAAAATAATCATTCCCACTGCAATAAGAAAAAAACAGCTTATTGCAGTGGGTGTTTTTTTATTGTCCGATACGTCCCACTCTTTCCTCGAAATCGTTACGATCACCAATGGCTTTGCTTCTCATTTTTGAGCGGTAGTTGTAAATAGTCGATAGTGAGTATTGCAGGAAATGGGCTATTTTCACACTATCTGTGATTCCTAACCGAATCAGTGCAAAGATTCTCAGTTCGGGAGTCAGTAGTTTACCAGTACCAGGTATTATGGCATTTTCGGGTGATAAGAGCGCGTTAAAGTCCGCTACGAAGTTGGGGAATAAGTTGAGAATAGCTTTGTCGAAATTATTGTAGAACTCGGCCAAGTCTTCTTCCGTGTTCAACGAAGATTTGAGGAAAGAAACCACTTTATTGATATCTTCACTCTTTGCTATTTTAAGGGCTCTTTTTTTGAAACTGTCTATCTGAGTGATATAGTTGGTGTATTGTTCCATATATAATCCCACATATTCTTCCTTAATTTTACTGCTATCAGCCAGTGCAGAGTTTATGTTTTGTATTTCATCCAAATGATATGACAGGCTTTTATTGGCTTGTTCCACTTTTTTCTTTTGCTTTTTTAGTTGGGTGAAAAGTATAAATAATAGGATACAGACAAGGCACAGCGAACTGAGTAGGCTACTAATAATAACAAATTTGCGTTTTTCTTTCTCTTGAAAAGCCTTGTCGATGAAGAGGTACATATCCGAGGCTTCAATTGTATTGATTCTGGCATTACATAAGATGGCATCTTCCATTGCATTTTTCATGTATGTGTATGCCCGATCTATGTCTCCACTCTCAAAAATAAGTTTTGCCAATATTCGCAAAGAACGGTTCTCTCTAGTTCCGCTTATTGCATCGGATATGGCAGATATGGCAAAGTACTTGATTGCATTCTTAGAGTCACCTTTGCCTTGATAGGCAGAGGCTAATGAATAAGCTAATATGCCGGCATTCCGTGAATATTGGGGATAGCTTAAATAAGCACTATCCAGCATATAGATGGCATCATTATATTTCTTTTTGTGTAGCAGGATAGGGGCAATTGTGAAAGCTCGTATATTGGAAGGGACTTCTGCGCATTGAAGTAAAGAGTCACGATAAGTTTGTTCTATCAAATCATTCTTGCGTGATTCTATTTCACTGGAAGCAAAATTCTTTTGGTGATTGTAGATAGTGGCTTGTCCGAGGAAGTATTCCACTTTAAGTTTGGGAGACAATAATTCATGTTGTATGGGATTGACAATGGACAATGCTTCTTTGAAAAATCCCATGGAAGATAAAATACGTGCATAGTCTAACTTGGCTTCAATGATAAGCTCTCCATCTCCACTTTCTTGAGCTAATTCATTCATATGAATAGCATAGGTTAAAGCGGAATCTTTTTGAAAGGAAGAATAGGCGAAACATAATAATTCGGCTATTTGTACTTTTTTGTGTATTTTATGGTGTAACTTCAGTTCTATTTTGAGACTATCTATTTGCTCTTGCTTTTGTTCTGCATAATCTAATTTATACTTTAGGGCTTTATCTAATGTTTTTAGTAATGATTTGATTTCATCGTTAGCTGTAGCCGGATTGATAAAAATAAAGCAGAGTAACACAGGTAAAATAAACTTTCTCATGATTATATTAGATTTTATCGCTAAAGCTGAATTTGGGATAAAGGTAAATATAATATTTGATAAATGCTAGCTTGTGATTTAATTCTCATGTCTGAGATTTATAATTCCATACCAAACCGTAAAAGAATACCAGTTTGATATGGAATTTATGATATGAAATCTTTTTCAGAAATGTCTATGTATAATTAAAGAATAATTGTTATTTGTATTTTTTTGCAAACTCTACCGAAACAGAATTGCTGAAACTTCCGCAAACTTCCGCTGCGAAGTCTTTTCCGCATTGGATTATTTTATCCCAGATTTCTTCATTCAAGTTATTTAGATCGCGGTATCGAACATCATATTTGAGTAATCCATAAATGAGTCCTGCATTAAAATTGTCGCCGGCTCCAATGGTGCTGACTGCTTGTAACGGTTCTACCGGGTAATCTTTGTTGACTAGATTGGTGCGCAATGCTACCTTTTGCCCGCCTGCAGTACAGATGAATTGTGGGCAATAGAACTTGATTTTATCCTTGTATATCTTGTCTATATCCTGCATATTATACATATAGAGGAAATCCTCTAATGAACCGCGTACGATATCTGCATATTCAAGATTCTCAATAATGGTTGGAGCCAGTTTCATGGCTTCGTTTTTATGAGAAGAGCGGAAATTCGGGTCGTAATAGATGATGGCTTTCTTTTCCCGTGCCTGATCGAGTAATTCGAGAACCTTTTCCCGTAATACCGGATTCAGTGCATAATACGAACCCACCATCACAATGTCATCTTCCTCTAATTTAGGGAATAGGACGTCCAAGCGTTGTTTGGGATAATCCTTGTAAAATATATATTCTGCATCGCTTTGCTCGTTGAGAAAAGCCAGAGATACCGGTGATTTTCCGTCCGGGAATACGTTGACATGATCCGTTGGGATATTATTCTCACGCATAAACTGCAGGATAATATTGCCTACACGGTCATTCCCGGTTTCACTGATGAAGCCGACGTTTATTCCCATTCGTCCCAATGAGACAATACCGTTGAATACAGAACCTCCCGGTACGGCTGCGGAAGGCTGGTCACCTCGAAAGATGATATCGAGGATGGTCTCTCCGATACCGATTACTTTTCGCATAGTGACCTTGATTTTTCTCCCAGATAACCGCCGTGGTGGCGTTTCGAATATTCTTCTATGGTGAATTGGGTCTTTTTCATGGTCTGTACCACTAAGATATCCCCGATGACGGTCATCGCGGTTGTCGAGGTGGTAGGAGTCATTCCTAATGTACAGACTTCAGCCGGTTTTCCGGTGCTCAGGCAGACATCCGATTCTTGTGCCAACGGACTGTCCGGATTTCCGGTGATCACGATGAACTTCAAGTCCGGGTCGAGGTTATGTGCCAGCCGGGTCAGTTCGACAATCTCACGTGTCTTGCCGGAATTGGAGATTAATAAAAGCAAGTCGTTCTTCTGCAGGATTCCCAAGTCACCGTGTTGCGCTTCACTGGGGTGCAGGAAAACGGACGGAATACCGGTGGAACAGAAAGTAGTAGCAATGTTCATCGCAATTTGTCCGGCTTTTCCCATGCCGGAAGTAACCAGTTTCCCGTTTTTCTGATGTACTTGTTCTACAATCAGTTGTACAGCTTTCTCGTATGCGTCTGTTACAGGGATGTTGAGCACGGCTTGTGCTTCCTGTTGCAATAGTTGTTTGATGGAGTCTATCATATAATCAGTTTATTTTTTCTTTTAATTCTTCCGGCGTGTTTGCTATTTCGTAATAGGTGGAGAAAGGCTGCCGGGCAAATCCTTTATCCTCTAATGTCTTGAGTGTTTTCAACAGTTCGTCATAGAAACCGTATTCGTTGTAGAAGATGACTTTTTTCCGGTGGTATCCGATAGAAGCGGCAGCCATTACATGGAATATCTCGTCCAATGTGCCTATGCCTCCCGGCAATGCTACCAGGATATCCGATTGCTCTGTCATGATATCTTTCCGGTCACTAAGGTTGTGGGTATGGATCACTTCATCAAGGAACGTGCAGACACGTCCTTTCTCTTCCAATTTGGTAGGAACTACCCCGATTACTTTGCCGCCGTTTTCCTTCACGGCACGCGCTACGCATTCCATAAGTCCGAGATCGGCTCCTCCATAAATCAACGTTTTACCTGTTTTACCCATCCACTCGCCGATTTGGCGGGCACTTTCAAAGTACATTTTGTCAATGTTTGCGGCGGCAGAACAGAATATTCCTATCTTTTCCATATACGTTGTTGCTGTTATAGTCCACAAATATCTGCAATTTTCTATAAACAGCAATAAGTTTTATTGTATTTTTGCGGCATAATTCAATAAGGAAGTAGAAAACAATGCATTATAACGAATATACACTACCGAATGGCCTTCGTATTATCCATGAACCGACTCTCTCGAAAGTAGCTTATTGTGGTTTTGCCATCGACGCCGGAACACGCGATGAGGCGGAGCACGAACAGGGGATGGCTCATTTTGTGGAGCATCTCATCTTTAAGGGGACGGAGAAGCGGAAAGCCTGGCATATCCTTAACCGGATGGAGAATGTAGGCGGCGACTTGAATGCCTACACCAATAAAGAAGAAACGGTAGTCTATTCCGCTTTCCTGACCGAACATCTGGAACGGGCGCTCGAATTGCTGGGGGATATTGTGTTTCATTCCACTTTTCCCCAACACGAGATTGAGAAGGAAACGGAGGTTATCATTGATGAAATCCAATCATACGAAGACACTCCGTCGGAATTGATATTCGATGATTTCGAGGATATGATTTTCCGTAACCACCCGTTGGGGAGGAACATCCTGGGTAAGCCGGAGCTGTTGCGTAGCTTTCGCACCGAAGATGTCCTTTTGTTTACGCGCCGGTTCTATCAGCCGGGAAATATGGTATTCTTCGTTCAAGGGCAATATGACTTCAGAAGAATAATCCGTCTGGCGGAGAAGTATCTGTCGGATGTCCCTGCCGGAGAGGTAAACAGCCGACGTGTGCCTCCTCCGCTTTATGTTCCCGAGCATTTGATGGTCGCTAAGGATACGCATCAGGCTCATGTGATGATTGGCAGTCGTGGATACAATGCGTATGACGATAAGCGTACGGCGCTTTATTTGCTGAACAATATTCTTGGCGGTCCCGGTATGAACAGCAAGCTGAATGTATCTCTGCGCGAACGTAGGGGATTGGTATATAATGTCGAGTCCAATCTGACTTCTTACACCGATACGGGAGCTTTCTGTATCTACTTCGGCACTGATGTTGAAGATATGGATATCTGTTTGAAACTGACTTATAAGGAGTTGAAGCGGATGCGGGATACGAAGATGACTTCGTCCCAGTTGGCGGCGGCCAAGAAGCAACTGATAGGGCAAATAGGAGTGGCTTCGGACAATTTTGAGAATAATGCTTTGGGAATGGCGAAAACCTATTTGCATTATCACAAATACGAGTCGTCCGAGCTTGTCTTTAAACGCATAGAAGCTTTGACGGCGGAACAGTTGCTGGAGGTGTCCAATGAAATGTTTGCAGAGGAATATTTGTCCACGTTGATTTACAAATAATTAGTAGGCGGTCTTGCTTTTCGCTGATTAAATTCGTATCTTTACAGATTTTATTCTTTTCTCTAAAGAGATGTCACTCTATAAGGTGCCGTTTGTCACCCTATAAAGTGCCTTTTGTCCCTTTGTAAGGTGCCGATGGTCACCTTGCAAGGTGACGACTTCCCGGCTACATAAAACCGCACTGTTTTCTGCACTGAACATTCTTATTCTCTGCACTGAAGAGTCCTAAACATAGTAAGAAAAGAATTATGGCTTATTACAATTTGAAGAAAAAACCGTCCCTTACCACGAAAGAGGGTGAGAAGGAAACAATGTATGCCGACATTGTGTATAGCGGAACGATTACGGCAGAGCGTCTTATCCGGACAGTGGCCCAGAGAACCGGTTTCAAGGAGGGGATGATAGAAGGAATCCTTTCCGAGTTGCAGAACGAGACGTTGGAGTACCTGGGTGAAGGATACCGCGTCGAATTGGGAGAATTCGGTTTCTTTTCAGCCAAAGTAAAGTCTCGCTTGGTGGAGAACAAGAATGACTTGCGTTCAAATTCAGTTTCCTTTGATGGAGTGAATTTCCGTGCATCCAAGTCTTTCCGTACCGGTATCAGGGGAGATTTGGAACGTAGGAGATGTATCGGTTTCCGTACTTCGAAAGAGTGGAACAGGGAGCAACTGGAACAAATTGTATTGCAGCATATCCGGAAGCATGGGTTCATCACAAGGGCTACTTATACTGAACTCACAGGTCGCTTGAAGAACTCCGCGCTTGCCGACCTCAAATCTTTTGCGGCCGAAGGGATTATCAAGAGAGTGGGACGTGGCAATCAGATGCATTTTATTGTGCCGCTCGTTGACGATCTGTAGCTTGTGTGCGTATTTGCGGAACGGATGAAGAGTGATTCTAATTAAAAAAGAGGGATGCTACTTGTTTTCGTCTGTATAATTCGTATTTTTGTAGCAGATCAGATACGTGTGTGATAACAATCTAAAAACAGAAGCAGTATGTTGGTAACGGGTAGAAAACTCCCCATCGGGATTCAGACTTTCGAGGATATTCGCAATGACGGGTATCTGTATGTGGACAAAACGGCATTGATGTGGACTATAGCGAACATTGGCAAGCCTTTCTTTTTAAGTCGTCCGCGCCGGTTCGGAAAAAGTCTGTTGATATCTACGTTCGAAGCCTACTTCAAGGGGAGACGTGAGCTTTTTACGGGGTTTGCTGTGGAAGAGTTGAAGAAGAAGTGGGAAGAGCATCCAGTGCTTCATCTTGACTTGAATGCCCGTAAGTACACCACTCCGGCGGATTTGGATGCTATTTTAAATCAGCACTTAGAACGATGGGAAGCGGTGTATGGAGAAGAAAAGCGTGACCGTGCTTCGGAAGAACGTTTTGCTTATGTCATCCGTCGTGCTTCCGAACAGACGGGCAAGGGTGTTGTGGTATTGGTGGATGAGTATGATAAGCCATTGTTGCAGGCCATTCAGAATGAACCTCTTCTTGAGTCTTATCGTTCTACCTTAAAGGCTTTTTACGGGGTATTGAAGAGTGCGGACCGTTACCTCCGTTTTGCGTTTCTGACCGGTGTCACAAAGTTTTCTCAAGTTAGTGTGTTCAGTGACTTGAATCAGTTGAATAGCCAGACTGAACGTCATTATCAAGTCATCATATATTTAATATTCAAGCTGATGGGGCAGCTCACCCAAGCGGAGGTCCATAGCTCACGGGGTCGTGCAGACGCTGTTGTAAAGACTCCTAAGTTTGTTTATGTATTCGAGTTTAAGTTGAAAGGAACTGCCGGACAGACACTGCAACAGATTGAAGAGAAAGGCTATACGCTTCCTTATGCGGCGGAGGGTCGGCAAGTGATAAAAGTCGGTGTGGAGTTCAGTGCGGAAAAGCGGAATGTGGAGCGCTGGATGGTGGAAGAAGAAAAATAACTGAATAACTAACTTTTGTATTTTAAAGCTTGATACTCCAATGAAAAAGAATAGTCTGTTATTCCTTGTATTTCTTTCTTTGCCGTTATATACTTGGGCCGACAAGACTTTAGATTCACTCTTGAACGTGCTTGACCGGACGATTCAAGAGCATGAGACATACGTTGCCCAACGTGAGTTGCGTATCGGACATCTTAAGTTATTGGTAAATGGAATAGAGGTCAAGTCAGCGGAACATTACAACTTGAATAATCAGATATACAAAGAATACAGAGCTTTTATCTGCGATTCCGCCATTCATTATTTGAATGAGAATATACGGATTGCAGAGTATCTGCATGATACAGACCGGAAGATAGAAAGCAAGCTGCAGCTCTCATTACTACTATCTTCGACGGGGATGTATACAGAGTCTATCGACGTCTTGGAGTCGGTAGACCGTCAGGAAGTAGCCGCTCGCTTAATCCCGGATTATTACACTTGTTTCGATCATGTGTATGGAGAATTGAGCGTTTATACACAGGATAAAGCCCTTTCGGGACATTATTGGAGTATCTCGCAGGCATATAGGGATTCTTTGTACGCCATATTGCCGCCTGCATCGGAAGAACGTCTGTTGATGCGTGAAGCGTTGCTTCGTGACAAGCATCAGTATGAGGAAGCCTTGAAAATAAATGACCTCCGATTGGCGGAGATGGAGCCGTATACACCCCAGTATGCGATTGCTACTTATCATCGTTCCCTCATCTACAAATATAGTGGGGATCATCTAGGGGAGGAGAAGAATCTTTGCATCTCCGCTATCTCAGATATTCGTTCGGCTATCAAGGACCATGCCTCGTTATGGATGCTTGCCCAACTTCTTTATGAGGACGGAGATATGGAACGGGCATATCAATATATGCGTTTTTCCTGGAATGCGACTAAGTTTTACAATGCCCGTTTGCGTAGCTGGCAAAGTGCTGATGTACTTTCACTGATTGACAAGACTTATCAGGCAATGATTGAAAAGCAGAATGGTCGTCTCCAGCAATATCTGTTGCTTATCACTACATTGCTAGTACTGTTGATAGTGGCTTTGGGCTATATCTATCGTCAGATGAAGAAACTTGCGGATGCACGAAACCATCTTCAACAGGCTAACGAGCAGTTAAACGGACTGAATGAGGAGTTGAGGCAGATGAACAGTTGCCTGTCCTCCACCAACATAGAACTTTCAGAGTCCAATCAGATTAAGGAGGAATATATCGCGCGGTTTATCAAGCTGTGCTCCACCTATATTAACCGTCTGGATGCTTATCGGCGTATGGTGAATAAGAAAGTATCCGCCGGACAGATAGCGGAACTTTTAAAGATAACCCGTTCGCAGGACGCTCTTGACGAAGAGTTGGAAGAGTTGTATGCCAACTTCGATACAGCCTTTCTACATCTGTTCCCCGATTTCGTGAAGAAGTTTAATGATCTGCTGCAGGATAATGAACGGATTGTATTGAAGAAAGACGAACTGTTGAATACCGAATTACGTATTTTCGCTTTGATACGTCTAGGCATTGAAGACAGTTCACAAATCGCCGAGTTCCTTCGTTATTCGGTGAACACAATCTATAATTACCGTGCAAAAGTGAAGAACAAAACTCGTGGCTCGAGAGAAGATTTTGAGGATTTAGTACGGAAAATCCGCTAATCAAGGTTGTAAACTATCCACTTTTTTAGACTGAAGAAAAGAAATTAAGCGTTTGGAAATGAGATGTTTGCCTTTTAATGGTATCCACTTATTGTCCCCTTCTTATGAATCCGTTTTCATTTCTTTATAATTTTGACCTGTGCTTCGGAAGCAATGAGAGGAACTCCATTGCGGACGGACGTTTATTATTAACTTTAAAATTAGTACGCATGAAAAAGAACAGGCGAAAAATCCTTTCGGGGAGTCGCAAGATTCTCTTTGCTATTCTGGCAATGTTTCTATCATTGAGTGCATCCGCACAACAAATTACTGCCTCCGGTCAGGTGCTGGATGCGCAGAACGAACCGCTTATCGGTGTTAGTGTACAGGAAAAAGGAACGACTAACGGTGCGATTACCGATCTGGACGGTAACTTCTCATTAAATGTTCAACAAAATGCCATTCTGGTATTCTCTTATGTGGGCTATAAGTCGCAGGAGATGAAGGCTGCCCGTCAAATGAAGGTCACACTTCAGGAAGATAATGAAGTGCTCGATGAAGTGGTGGTAATCGGTTATGGCTCAGTGAAACGGAAAGATGTGACGACAGCCATTTCTTCCGTATCCACCAAAGATCTGGATATGCGTCCCATTGTATCTGCCGGACAGGCCATTCAGGGTAAGGCGGCAGGTGTATCGGTCATCCAGCCCAATGGTACGCCGGGAGGCGAGATGTCTATCCGTGTGCGTGGTACTACTTCAATGAATGGGAGTAACGATCCGCTATATGTAGTAGACGGAGTGCCGGTAGACAATATCAAGTTCCTTTCTCCGAATGATATTGAGAGTATGCAGATCTTGAAAGATGCTTCTTCCGCATCTATATACGGTTCGCGTGCCGCTAACGGTGTGATTCTTATTACAACAAAAGCAGGTGCGACGGGAAATGCGAAAGTTTCTCTGACTGCCCAGTTCGGACTGAATAAAGTGGCTGATAAAGTGGAGTCCTTGAATGCGGCACAGTACAAAGAATTGCAGGATGAGATCGGACTGGTGTCTCTGCCTGACGGATTGCCCGACCGCACCGATTGGTTTGACGAGACATACCAGACAGGGAAGACCCAGAATTATCAGATTGCTGTATCCAATGGCAACGAGAAGATGAAATACTACCTTTCTGCCGGATATCTGAATGAACAAGGTGTGTTGGACATCTCTTATTACAAACGTTATAACTTCCGTGTGAATCTCGAAAATCAGGTTCGTAAATGGTTGACCGTTAGTGCTAATATCTCTTATTCCGACTATACAAGCAATGGAGGAGGCGCTATGGGAACAGGAGCGAATCGGGGAGGTGTTATTCTGGCGGTTATCAATACTCCGACGTATGCTCCGGTTTGGGACGCTTTGAACCCTAACCAGTATTATAATAATTTTTATGGAGTGGGCAATATCACCAATCCACTGGAGAATATGGCACGTGCAAAGAACAATAAAGATAAAGAAAATCGTTTATTGGCTTCCGGTAACGTGTTGCTGACGATTCTTCCTGAGTTGAAATTCAAATCGACACTTACTCTTGACCGCCGTAATGCTGTCAATACTACTTTCCTTGATCCTATTTCCACTACTTGGGGACGCAACCAATATGGAGAGGCTTCGGATAATCGGAACATGAATACGGTCCTGACATTTGATAATGTCTTGACTTATAATAAGAACTTCAAAAAGCATGGACTGGAAGTCATGGCTGGTTCGTCGTGGACGGATTCCGACTATTCAAACAGTTGGATTAACGGTTCTCATTATCGTGATGACCAGATCCAGACCTTGAATGCGGCCAATAAGATTTCTTGGGATAATACCGGAACAGGGGCTTCCCAATGGGGTATCATGTCATTCTTCGGACGTGTAGCCTATAATTTCGACAGTAAGTATCTGCTGACTGCCAATATCCGTGCTGATGGTTCCTCTAAACTGCATCCTGACCATCGCTGGGGGGTATTCCCATCATTCTCTGCCGCTTGGCGTATCTCTTCAGAGAAGTTTATGGAAGATCTGACCTGGATTGATGACTTGAAGCTGCGTGGAGGTTGGGGACAAACGGGTAACCAATCGGGTATCGGAGACTATGCTTATCTGCAACGTTATAACATCGGTCGTATCGAATGGTTTAAGAAAGGTGAGGAAGGGGATAAGACGGATTATGCCAATGCCGTACCGACCATCAGTCAGGCGAACTTACGTACATCCGATTTAACTTGGGAGACAACCACACAGACAAATATCGGTTTGGATCTGACAGTCTTGAATGGACGGTTAACGTTCAATGCGGACTACTACTATAAGAAAACAAAGAATATGCTGATGAATGTATCTCTGCCTGCCGGTGCTGCCGCAGCCACTTCGATAGCCAGAAACGAAGGTGAAATGGTGAACAAGGGTTTTGAACTTTCTATCAGTTCGAAGAACTTCCGTGGCGGAGCATTTACTTGGGATACGGATTTCAATATTTCTTTCAACCGGAATAAACTGACGAAGCTGGAACTGCAAAAAGTGTATTATGATGCGAAGACGGCGGATGTAGTCAATGATTATGTTGTACGTAATGAGCCGGGGCGTGCCTTGGGAGGTTTCTATGGCTATATCAGCGACGGTGTGGACCCGGAAACCGGTGAGCTGATGTATCGTGACTTGAATCATGACGGTAAGATCTCATCTTCCGACCGTACTTATATCGGTGACCCGAATCCGGATTTCACTTATGGTATGACCAATACATTCTCCTGGAAAGGATTTAATCTGAGTATCTTTATACAAGGTTCATACGGAAATGATATTTATAACGCCTCACGTATCGAAACAGAAGGTATGTATGACGGTAAGAATCAGTCGACCCGCGTGTTGGGACGTTGGAAGATACCCGGACAGATAACGGATGTGCCGAAAGCTAATTTTAAACTGTTGAATTCTACTTATTTCGTGGAGGATGGCAGTTATCTGCGGTTGAAAGACGTCTCTTTGTCATACAACGTGAAAGGCAAACTCTTGAAGAAATGGGGAATCACCCGTCTGCAACCTTATTTTACAGCTACCAACCTGCTGACGTGGACCAGTTACTCCGGTATGGATCCGGAAGTGAACCAATGGGGCAATAGTGGTACAGTGCAGGGTATCGACTGGGGAACTTACCCGCATTGCAGATCATACGTGTTTGGTATTAATGTTGAATTCTAATGAAAGGAAAGATTATGAAACTAAGAACTATATTTTGTGGATTGACGTCCGGTCTGTTATTGGGGATTTCTTCCTGTTCACTGGATTATGAGCCATTAGACACCTATTCGGATGTGACAGAAGGAATAACGGATAACGGAACGAAGATTGTGTTCAAGGATAAGGCAGCTGTTGAAAGCCATCTGACTACGCTTTACAATCAGATGCGTGACCGTCAGGAGCATTGGTATGTGGATTTGTTGCTGATTGCGGATTCTCATGCGGATAATGCCTATGCAGGCACTACAGGAGCGGAAGTCGTTCCGTTTGAAAATAATTCTATTGAAGGATCGAATTCTGTATTGGAGCGTGACTGGAACCGTTATTTGGAGGATATTGCCCGTGCCAATAAGCTGATTTGCAACATCGACCAGGTGAAAGATAATTCATTGACTGCCGATGAACGGGCACAGTATAAAGCGGAAGCGGAGATATTCCGTGCTATGATTATGTTTGATATGGTGCGTCTTTGGGGAGACTTCCCGGTGATTACAACTGTGGCGGATGATATTACTTCGGATAATATTGAAGATGTATATTCCCAGTATTTCCCTGAGCAGAATACGGAGCTTGAAGCTTACCAGCAGATTGAGAGAGATTTGTTGGACGCTGTGAAGTATGCACCGGACAATACACCGGGCAATAAGACGTTATTCACCAAATCGGTGGCACGTACATTATTAGCTAAGATTTATGCGGAAAAGCCGTTGCGTGACTATACGAAGGTAATCCAATATTGTGATGAGGTGAAAGCGGATGGCTTCGATTTGGTAGAAGACTTCAGCGATTTGTTTGGCATGAACGACGCTAATACGGATGCGAAGGTACGTAACACAAAGGAAGCTATTCTTGAAGCACAGTTTACTCCCGGAGCGGGCAATTGGTGTTCATGGATGTTCGGACGCGATTTGGTGAACTGGAATACCAACTTCACATGGGCGAAATGGGTAACTCCGTCACGTGACTTGATTAATGCTTTCAAGAAAGAAGGTGATGAGGTTCGTTTTAAAGAGTCGGTTGTTTATTATGACTGCTCATGGAGCAATTATTATCCGTCGGATAATTATCCGTTCATGTACAAATGCCGTTCGGCCAATAGCAGTATCATAAAATATCGTTATGCTGATGTGCTGTTGCTGAAGGCAGAGGCATTGATAATGCAGGATACACCTGATTTGGAAGCGGCTGCCGGTATTATTGATGAAATACGGGAACGTGCCGGTTTGGGGAAACTTCCTTCATCTATTCGTGAAAACAAGAATTCCATGATTGACGCTTTGCTTAAAGAACGTCGGTTGGAGCTGGCTTTTGAAGGACAACGGTGGTTTGACTTAGTACGTCTGGATAAGGTAGAAGAAGTGATGAATGCTGTGTATGCGAAAGATTCAGGACGCAAGGCGCAGGTTTATGCTTTCGATAAGAACTCCTATCGCTTGCCTATCCCGCAGTCAGTAATTGATGCGAATGATAAGATTCAACAGAATCCGGGTTATTAATATATTAGAAACTTAAGATTATGATAAACATGAGAAATATAGCATTGACTTTTTTAGGATGCTTCACCATATTAGCTGCATGCAGCAACAGTGACGACGCAGAAAAACCGGTAGCACCTGTTCCAACCGGAGATGTGACGATTTATGCAACGACCAACAGCCTGACACGTGATTTAACCCGTGATGCGGTTAACTTCAGCTCGAAGGATAACTTGGCACCTACTTCTATCACGCTGGATCCTACAGAACAATACCAGACAATGGATGGTTTCGGGGCAGCCGTAACGGGAGCTACCTGCTTTAATCTTTTACAGATGCAGCCGGCGGACCGCCATGATTTCCTGACCGAAACATTCTCTGATAATAGTGGTTTCGGGTTTAGTTATATTCGTATTTCGATTGGTTGTTCGGACTTTTCGTTGAGCGAATATACTTGTTGCGATACGAAAGGAATAGAGAACTTTGCTTTGCAGAGTGAAGAGAAAAACTATATCTTGCCGATTCTGAAAGAGATTCTGTCCATTAATCCTTCTATTAAGATTATTGCAGCTCCATGGACTTGCCCTTTGTGGATGAAGGTAAAGAGTTTGGAAGATCTTACCCCGCTGACGACGTGGACAAGCGGACAGCTGAATCCTGCTTATTATCAAGACTATGCTACCTATTTCGTAAAATGGGTACAGGCATTTAAGGCCGAAGGTATTGATATTTATGCTGTGACTCCTCAAAATGAACCATTGAATCATGGCAATTCGGCTTCGATGTACATGAGTTGGGAAGAACAGAGAGACTTTGTGAAAACTGCGCTCGGACCTCAGTTCAAGGCTGCGGGATTGGATACAAAGATTTATGCCTATGATCATAATTATGATTACAGCAATCTTGAGGCAGAGAAACAGTATCCGGTCAAGATTTACGGTGATAGCGATGCATCCCAGTATATAGCCGGTGCAGCATATCACAATTATGGCGGCGATCGTGAGGAACTGCTGGAAATCCATAAAGCTTATCCCGAGAAAGAACTACTGTTTACGGAAACTTCTATCGGTACATGGAATAGCGGACGTGACTTGTCAAAGCGATTGCTGGAAGATATGAAAGAAGTTGCATTGGGAACAGTGAACAATTGGTGTAAAGGGGTGATTGTATGGAATCTGATGCTTGATAATGACCGTGCTCCCAATCGTGAAGGCGGTTGCCAGACTTGCTATGGAGCGGTGGATATCAGCAATAGTGACTATAAAACAATCATTCGTAACTCACATTATTATATTATTGCACATCTTTCAAGTGTAGTGAAACCGGGCGCAGTACGTATCGGTGCATCCGGCTATTCCGACAGCAATATTATGTATTCTGCTTTCGAGAATACGGATGGTACATACGCCTTTGTTTTGATGAACAACAATGAGAAGACAAAGAAGATAACTATCAGTGATGGTAAACGTCATTTTGCTTATGATGTTCCTGGCAAGTCTGTGACCTCTTACCGTTGGGCGAAGTCGAAATAAGAACCTTAAAAGTATAAAGACATGAATAAAAGTATCTATATAATATTGGCATTGGTAGGAATACTGGCCATGAATTCCTGTAGTGACGATGAATTCCTTTCGGGTAATCCAGATATGGAACTCGGAGCTGGGAAAGTAAGTGCGCTCTATGGCGATAGTCTCCCGTTCACCATTAAGGCTTCGGATGTGGATGTACCTCTTTCTACTTTGAAAGCGAAACTTTTTTATGGAGAGGAGTTGGTGTCGGAAACTGTGATTCGCACCAAGACAAGTGGTAGCGATTATACGGGCAAAGTCTTTGTGCCTTATTATCCCAATGTGATTGATGGTAGGGCTACTTTGAAGTTTGTCCTTCAGAATATCCATTTCACTACTACGGAAATGGAGCGGGAGGTTGTTTTGTCCCGACCGGACTTCCCTTATGTCACTTTGGTTGACGAAATGGGTGAAGAATATCTGATGAAGAGGCAGTCTCTGTATAATTATAGTGTGACCGGTAGATTTCCTCAGGATATGAAGGCCTATTTTAAAACCCCGAAAGTCGGTGAAAACGGTAACGAACTGACTTTCGGATGGGATAATGAGAATCAGCTTTCGGAAGGGAAGAATGTGGATCCCATCACTTTCTCCGGTACGGAGGCAGAACCTTATGAGGTAACTTTCAATGTTCTTACATACGCAGTTTCTCCATTGGTCAATGTATTGTTTGACGGAGAGAAGATGATAGCACAGGATGCGAATACTTATCTGATACAGAAATCATTTACTCAGGGACAGTCCATAGTAGTTGTGGGTATAGATCTGGATGGCTGGTGGATTAATCCGGATTATTTTAGGAAAGAATCCAATGGTACATTGACTTTCTTACCGGTGAATGGCAAGTATCGTGTAGTAGCTAATATGAAGCAGAAATATTTTAGTGTGACCCGCATGAACGGTGATGAGGAGGCTACTCTTTCTGATGACGGACATGGTGCTATTTGGTTAATGGGTTGGGGAGTCGGCTCTCCTTCATTGGATAGCCAGTTTGGGTGGAATATCGGAAGCAACTATTGTATGCCGGAAATTTCATCAAAGAAATATCAGTTTACCGGAGTGGCAGGCCCTGAACATGGTTCATCAATAGGACAGCGTTTCCGTTTTGATTATATAAGTGCTAAGTTCTTCTTCCAGAATGGTTATGGAGGAGAATTTTCTCAGATAACATTGGCTTCCGGTACAGAAGCATTGTTGAAGTTGACAGATAGCAAAAATTTTGAACTTGCTAATGATGTAAAGCTGGAAGAGGGAGCGACCTATGTACTTACTGTTGATTTGACAGCCGGAAATGATAAGGCAGTAATTTCTTTCAAGAAGATTTCGGATGGAGAGGTGAAACCGCAACCGACACTGGTACAGACGTTGTATTTTGATTTCGGTGGTAATGAAAGTGGAACTCGCGGGGAACCGACAGTCTCCCCGGATAATAATGGAAATTACTGGAATAATATTATTAATAATGATGGATTTTATGCAAAGAAGGGCTCTGTTTATACCAATTTTGTAAATTCAAGGAATGATCAGACAGGCTTTTCATTGACGTTGAATTCACGTTTTACGGCTAATAAAGCAGGTGGTTTGACGAATCCGGATAAAGACAAATTAGGTGATTTAGCAGTGATTACAGCCACCGGTGATTATTTCTTCTTAGAAAAGTTGGAAGATAATGGTAACTTTACTCTTTCGGGCTTGGATAAAAATAAAGGGTACAAATTTTATATGTTTGCTAGTCGAGACGCAACTCAGATTCGTACAGCACGCTACACGATAGCTGGTACAAACGAATGGGCAGGAGAATTACAGGCGGCCGGCGCCGATTGTGGAGGTACTGGGAAGAATCATAATGTAGAGAATATCTGTGAATCGGATTGGGTGTATCCGGATGAAGAAGGAAAGATTTTGTTTACAGTCTCCCGTGCGACAGGTGATTATATCCCTTTGAATATCATGAAAATGGAAGAATGGTCCGGCATACGATAACTATATCATATATTAATCTATAAAAAGAAGGGACATGAAAAAACATATACTTTTGGTTATGGCACTCTTTGGAGTGCTTACTGTTGGGTCTTGCAATGACGATGAGCCTGTTGTTTCTCCCATACCGGGGGAAGACGAAGAGGTAGTGATACCTGCGCCGGAGCCTATCAATCCTGTATTGGTACAAACTCTTTATTTTGATTTTGGTTCGGTAGGAGGGGGAACGAGAGGGTCTCAAACTGAAAGTCCGGATGAGAACGGACACTATTGGAATAACATTTATAATAATGATGGGATTTATGCTGCTGTTAACTCTGTATTTGAAGACTTTGTTAACTCGGAAGGTACTTCCGTAGGCTATAAACTGACGTTGAATACCCGTTTTTCTACTAATGGAGGTTCTGGCGGAGGTGGTTTGTTAACTCCTGACGCAGAGTTGTTGAAAGATTTTGCCGTATCTACAGCTACAGAAGATTATTTCTATATAGAGAGTGGGGAGAATGGCAATAACTTTACCATTTCCGGCTTGGATAAGGAGAAGGCATATAAGTTCTATGCGTTCGGTAGCCGAAGTGCCACAGAGAAACGTGTTGCTTATTATACGATGTCCGGGTTGAACAGTTATCAAGGTGAGTTGCAGATTGCCGGAACAAATTTAGGCGGAGAAGGGGTTAACCAGAATATTGCTAATATCTGCGAGTCCGGATTAGTCTATCCGGATGAAGAAGGCACCCTGACCTTTGCTGTTTCTCGTAGTACGGGAGCATATATGGCAATAAATGCTTTGAAGCTAGAAGAATATACCGATGTAAAACGTCCCCAAACATTTACTTCGTTGACAATAACCGGTAGTGCGGTAGAAGAAGGAGAAGTGCCTATGCACATGATTTCTCCGACAGACAAGGTAAGTAATAAGTTTGAAGCTTTTTTGTCACTTCAATCGGGTAAGTTTTCTTTCAAGGGGGTAACATCGGAGGGTGTATCTACTGATATTGGAAAGGGACATGAACCTGGTGTTGTGGCGATGAATAGTTACGGTATCTCGGCAGAGGTGACAGGTCCGGTATATATTGTAGTGGATATGTCAAAGAAGAGTTATACCATTACTCCGGTAGAAGAATGGAGTATTGTTGGGAGTGTTACGGAAGGAGGTTGGAATGCCGGAACTGGTGTACCGCTTGCCTATCAAGGTAAAGGTGTATGGGGTGGACGGGTAAAACTGACCGGACTTGGTACGGCAAGTGACCGTGCCCGCTTCAACTTTATTATGAACAAAAGTTGGGATTATACAATGAAACGTATTTCTGATACTTCTAATGAAGTGGCTTTCTCCAATTCTGGCTATTCTACCAGTGATATAAATTTGAATCATGGTACGTATAATATCACTTTAGATCTCCGTCGTTTCGCTTTCTATATTGATTGTGGTGAAGAAGGTATAGATCCTTTTAAGATTTCTGTAATGGGATCTTCTGTCGCTAACGGACAGGGGGCAGACAGTAATCATGGTTATGCCTATATGTTCGGTGAATTGCAGGACGAGCGTTTCAAGAATCAGGAGACCCGTCTGCCATGGTATACATCTGGTATTTCTATTGGTGGAAACAGTACATTGAATTTGTTGGCTCGTTACAATGATTTGTTGTATGACTGCGGCAAGTATGTTATCTTCGGACTTTCTTTGGGTAATGAGGGAATACATGGGGCTGCCGATCAGCAGGCTATCTATAATCAATTCAAAGACAATATGCAGACTTTGATTAGTAAAGCGCGTGAAGACGGTAAATATCCCGTGATGATGAATAATTATACTCGTGGAGATTTTGAGGAGAGCGATTATAGATATGTAAAACAGATGAATCTGCTGATTCATGAGTGGGATCTTCCTTCTGTCAATATGTTAGGTGCAATAGATAACGGTAGTGGTAAATGGGCAGACGGTTATCAGAATGGTACGGATCTTTATCATCCGAATACAGAAGGACACCGTGAATTCCTTTATGCTATGGTTCCTTCGTTATTTGATGCAATAGAAGCTGGTAAGACTCTTCCTGCACGTGTCTCCGGAACTTCATATACTTTGGCGGGAAAGGTTTTGGAATTTACTCCGGAAGAAACAGTACATCCGTTTACAATCTCTTTTAAGGTGAAAGGTGCTACAGATGGAACGATTGCCACTTTTACAAATGGTGGCAATACTATGGGAACTTTGAAGATTCAGGAGGGAAAGGTAGTATATAACTCTCCATCGCAAGGTAAAATAGTAGGTGGAAATGTTACGGATAATCAATGGCATGTAGTATCTTTGACACATTATTATGCACAAGGACGTACATTGCTATACACCGATAAGAGTTTAGCAGGAGAATTGAACGAGAGACTGACTGTAGGTAAGTTTATTATCGGTGATAATAGTTCTACAGAGGGCAGAGAGTACAGTGAACTGTTCTTCTACCGTTCGGCAATGAATGAGGAAGAAATAAACAAACTTTGTGATGGAAGTATGTTGAAGTCCAGTTTGGAAATCTATGCTCCGTTGGATGGTTCGAAATCAACAATTGAGAATCTGGCTCAAAGTATGAATACTGTGGTAGTAAAGTCTGAATAAGAATAGAAATTATATGAATATGAAACTCAAAGCAATGTTACTTGGCCTGTCCATAATGACCGCATTGCCTGTCTGTGCGCAGAAACCGGTATATTTGGATACAAACAAGCCAATCGAAGAGCGAGTGAAAGATGCGTTGAACCGGATGACTCTTGAAGAAAAGGTCAGGATGATTCATGCACAGTCTAAATTTAGTTCGGCAGGCGTACCCCGTCTCGGTATTCCGGAAGTATGGGCTACCGATGGGCCTCACGGTATCCGTCCGGAAGTATTATGGGATGAATGGAATCAGGCAGGATGGACAAACGATTCTTGTATTGCTTATCCCGCACTCACATGCCTTGCCGCGACATGGAATCCCAAAATGTCCTACCTTTATGGAAAAAGTATCGGTGAAGAGGCGCGTTACCGCAAGAAAGACATCTTGTTGGGTCCCGGTGTGAATATCTACCGTACTCCCTTGA
>OJRW01000398.1_pt1 | contig 42868 bp, 37 predicted proteins | sample 1599231 | NCBI WGS metagenome assembly OJRW01 (sample SAMN04168656, study PRJEB22393) | human gut metagenome | biome: human gut microbiome; feature: stool | host: Homo sapiens | collected 2014-03-17
TATATTTTCTTTCTGTGTACCCCAATAAAGATTAGTATGTATATTATTGCAAGGGTTATTATCTTTATGACATACAAATGGTTTACTCTCTGGGTTAGGTACCCAAGCTAAGGCTACTAATCTAGAAGCCTGAATCCTTTTATGTTTATTACTATCTCTTAATATATGATATATCCTACCCCGATTGAGGGTACCTTTTAATAACATCCATACTTTTCTTTTAGGGTAGTATCTATATAACCTATTTCTCTTAGAAATATAATAATCTGGCCACCCTACTATATTAGAGATTAACTTTCTTTTAGATATCACCTGATTTCTTCTCATACTTTTCTTTATTTGCAGAGGGATTATCTTTAGAACTCTTCATCATAGAATCTAATACTCCAGAATACACTTCATCATAATTCTTTCTTTGTTCTTTAGTAAACTCTGTACATCTTTGCCTTTCTACATCACACTTGAATAGAGCTCTACCTGAAGGAAGACCATCCCTTTGTACTACAATCTCTGAACGAAGTATGTTATCTTTCTCTTCTTGCTCTGTACTGTTAAGACCCATTATAAATTGAGCATTACGTACAATTGCAATAGAACCAGATATATCGTTCTCATCATACTTGGTTGCTTGATGTTTCTTACCTTCACGAGTAATATGATGAGCAGTCCATACAATATCTAAATGTAAATCCTCAGCAAGGTTCTGTAAGTCAATATATACGTTTGAGATTCTATCGAAATCCTCTTTATCCTTTGCAATAGAAGCAAGCTTCCCTGCATAGTCAACCATTAGTACCTTAATATCAATTCCCTGACTCCTAAGAGTAAGTATCTTCTCCCTTATATAATTGCAGTCAGTAATTAATGCAGGTACTCTTTCAACGATTAATTCAACTCCAAACCTTGCAAGTTTTCTTAAATGCTTAGCCTCGAGTTTATCATAATCTCCAGTATATAATTCCTTCTTAGTTTTATTGATACTGGATTGAATGAAACGGTCCATGATTTGTTCTTGACCATTTTCTGTATCCACATAATAAACTGACTTCTTCATTCTAAGGTAACCTCTTGCAAGGTTAACCATGAAGAATGTTTTCTTTGCTTTAGGTTTATCCAAGATTACATTGATTGATGCACCTGGGAATCCTCCCGCATTGGTTAAATCGTTTAGTTGCCTAAATGGGCATGGTACTACTGAGGGTTCTGCCTGCCTTTTAAATTGACGTTCAGTAACATCTCGAATCATGAATAAAGGTTCATCCTCCTGTTTAGGTCTACTTCTTTGTAAAACCTTCTCTACCTTTCTAGAATATTCTTCGTACTGTTCAAAGTTATCTAAGTCGAATGAATCATTTAAGTTCTTCATTTCAACATAAGTAGAGAACTGATAGATTTTCTCTTTAATATATTCTGAATCAGATAATTGAATTGAATAAAGATTTTTGATAACCTTCTCAATGTTTGGGATATCATCCTTAGTAACCAGGTCAACATAGTTTTTAGATTCTAGCATTTCTCTGAGTACTTGTTTAAGGACATTCTGTGAGGGTATCTTTCTTTGCTTCTTGAAGTATTTAAGTATACCCTCACAAATTAAGGAATGTTCGATAAGTACTAAGTAGCTTGGTTTTATTCTGCTTAGTACTAAACCTCCTTCCTTATCTTGAATAATGAACCTGAGAATCTCTAACTGAAAGTCAGGTGCAAAACTAAATTTAATTTTATTCTTTTTCATACATTATTATATTGCAATATTATATACTAATAGATTTTGATAGTCCTCATGTAGTTCTGAACTCATGTCCACAATATCTAGTCTTCTTATCCTCAGCCGTTCGGTGAAATTTTTTGATATTCTTATATTATATAAAATATATTTATTATATTTGCATAACGAAATACTTAAAGAATATGAGGAAATGTAATGGAAATAATGGTTCAGAGCTTCATAGATTAAAACCCATGCAGGATTATGATGAAGCAATGTTTAATCGGTTATACAAAGTTTGTAAGCCAGTTATTCGGAACCTTACCAAACAGATTGATTACAAAAGGTTTAACCTTACGCCAGATATAATATCTTCTTATTTCTGGGATAAAATGTTATTTGTTTTTAATAAGTACTATGGTACTTGTAGTGAAGAACATCTTAAAGCAAGAATCCTTTCTTCTCTTGCTACATTTAAGAATAAGCTTCTTCGATTTGCCTATGGAGAGATTGCAGAATACAATCAGAACCTATTTAAACTTGAAGACTTATTTGATAATGATAAAGAGTTAGGAGATGACGATGAAGAGGTTAAGGCTAAGGAAGAAATGCTTGAATTATTATATAAGTATATGAAAGAGAAATTATCTCCAGATGCTTATATGGTATTTGAAGTATTACTTACTCCACCTCCTTATATTAAAGAACGAATTAAAGATGGAGAAAGAATCACCAATATAATGCTGGTTGAGTTCTTTGATATGCCTAGAACTAAGAAGTCGGTTAAATACATAGGAGAACTCAAACAAGATATCTTATATTGGGAAGAGAAAGCTAAAGAAGAACTTCACTACTAAACACAAAAGAAAAGGGGCGTTTCCCAACGTCCCTCTCCTATAATCCATAAATTAAAAGTTCTTTGTCAACAATATAAGTAGTTAAGACATAATATTATAGTTTTATAATGTATGCCAGTACGTAGTAAGGTGGCCTATTTTCGTGAGGTTGACCTCCACCTGCAGCCCTGGTATCATGGTCCCATAGGCATACATAAGAATTATCTCTATCAGTTTTATTACTACCAGAAAGGTTATTACCAATCCATTGAGTACCATTAGCTCCCACCAAATCTGAATGAGCCTCGATAAAGTAAGCATCTGCGAAATTGTGAACGTGAGATGGAATCTCTTGAGTTGAAAGAGTTACTTTTTCTTGGCCACCCGTATTACCAATCAAATTGTAATCCTCATTACCCGATGACCAGCCAACAATAAACTTACCCGATAAGTCTGGTGTCTGTAAGTCTTCTACAATCTGACCATTACATAAAGCCCAACCTTCTGGTACAGAAACTCCATTCCACATGGCAATTAGTCCTCTTGGTATATTAGCTCCTGCCATACCACCAAGCTTTTCATCAATGTAAGCCTTGATATCAAAGTTTGGGAATCCTTGCAATAGTCGTAAGAGAGTTTCTATATTGGCTTGTTGCATTCCATGGATAGCAGTATTATATTCTACTGGTTGGGGAAACTTTCCTGCATAAGGAACAATAGAATATTTCTCTACTGAGTTATCCATTGAATTAGTACCTTGCCCATATATACCAATTAATACCATTGAGGATTTGTCTACCAAACCTTGAGATACTGAAGCCATAGCTCTATTCACTAGAGACTCATATGATAATTCATTATCTTCTAATACATTTGTTTTTGACAGGTTTCTAGAATCCTTGGGTGTTGGGTATAAGGGGTCTACTGATTTCTTGTACAGAGAATAGAACGAATTAGATTCATTCCAGAAAGCTCTGAACTGTATTGGGTTCTGTACAGGCTCTTCCAAAGGTGTATGGTAAGCAAATACAATCACATCCTCATTAGAACCCTTTGAGCCTTCAATATTAGGTATACTAATATTAGCACTATCAGAAATATAGATTGTACCATCCCTTGCTATACAACCAAAATTTGTATCTGGTCCTTCACCAGAATCTGCAGCTTTAGTCATATACCTTGAAAGGATTCTATCCCTTATTGCTCGATATGCAGGAGAAGTAGGTTCTCCATTAGGCAAGAGAGTGATTGCATTATTTACAATCGTTGCAGAACCAAATCCACAAAATGGGCCAATGCCTACTGGTGCAGCTATAGCTTCAGCTGCATCCTTAGACTTTATTATACCTTCATAATCAAAATAGGTTTTCATAATGTATCTTCGTTATTGTTATTACTCTTATATTCTTTCGATTGGTTTTTCATATCTTGGAAAGCCTCTCCTACAGCCTTGAACTTGAAGGTTATCAATTTCCAAAAGATAGACCAGATACTGTACTTCTTTTCTACACCATGTAAAGTACAGATATGATTATAAATACTATCTATTTCAAAACAGTAACATACTACCATTACCGTTATAGATACTGTTATTGGATTTAATCCGTAAGGTTCTCCGAGGGCTTTACCTATTACGGCACCCAGTAAGATGTAACACAGGTAATCAATGATTTTATTAAGAGTTCTTCTCCCGGCTCTAGATTTTCTTATTTCAATCTTCTTTGCCCTACTTGCAGATATCCCAAACCAAAAATCTGTAAGTATTAGTACAAAGGCTAATAAAATCATCCACCTCAAATTAAAGATAATGGCATAACATTCAGAAGTGAATCCAATGATACCAGTTTTAAATAATGTGTTAAAAGAGCTGCTTTCCATTTTGTTTATTCTATTTTAAGTGACCATTCTGTTCCTTCCGGAACTAATATATTAATACCTTGTTCCGAAATATCATTGGATTCCCAAGTAAGTTCTGTCTTATCAACTACATCCAACAGGTTTACTATGAATACTGCTTTAACTGCAGGATTAGCTTTCACATAGAAAGTATGTTTACCTGGTAAATTAGTAAAGAATTGATAAGGGCTTGGATGAACCACATCCGGAGCTGTCTCATATACAATATCTGAAACTTCTCCAGTATCTGAAGTACAGGTTACGATAGTAGATACTTCTTGTACATCTTTGCTTAGTTCTGCACTTACTGGATTACAAGTTAAAATATACTTAGGTATAACATCCTTAATCGTAAGGCTTACTACTGAACCTTGATAATAAAACTCATAATTACCTGCTTTATCGAAAGTGATAAGAGTGTTCGAATTGTATTTCTCAGATGAACCATCTAAGTCAATCCCAGTTATCATATTACCACCATCTCCCCAACGTAGGTAGAATTGGCAATTCTTGGATTTGGTTAATTGATAGCCTGCCTTGATATACTTTCCTGCATCTGCTTCAGCTTCAGAGTAAGGTTCTAATTCATACCAATTCTCATCCTCTTCATTCAAAGGTTCTAACCACAAGTAGGATTGAGGAGTAGGTATATAAGCAAGTACTTCTACTTCTACAGACTTACTAGCATCACCCACCGATTCAAATTTATAACTTCCAGCCTCATTAAATTGGTATTCTGTACTTCTACCATAGTAGAAATCAGGACCAACTACATAGCGATTAGTTAATTCTAAAGTACCAAGTTTTACCCAAGTACCTTGGGTATTCTTTTTGTAAATGGTCACCTCGGTATCAAAATAACTACCTAAGTTTGCACTTTCGAAAGTAGAATAATAAATACCCGATGTAACCCAAAGATTAACTGATGCAGAACCTTGAGCATTTAGGTTTAATCGTTTGTTTGATACGCCTATATCGTAGTTAATCGTATAACCTAATCTGTAAGCTACTACTGTACCATAATTACTAGCATTACCTGAGTCATCTTTAGTACATCTAAATTGGAATGTACCAGTAGTAGTTGGTGCCCATCTTTGACCATTACGAACTAAAATACCTGGGTCTGAAATACATACGGCAATAAGTTGACTTGTATCTTCGTTAGGATCTGAAGAACGAATAGTTATCAAAGACTTTTCACCGTTGGTAAGATTTATATTCCGAGGTTCACAGAATACCGTATAGTTAGTAGCAATTGCCGTTACCTTTAGAGTAACCTTCTTTGCAGGAAAGTCTGCAATAACCCATTCGTAAGTACCTGCAGAAGTTATTTCCCAAACAGAACCAGAATCTTTAGTTTCATAGGTATTAAGTAACTGTACGGATACAGGTTTAATATTTCCCTGATAATTCATATTTGCAGTTACCCTTACTTTGATTACTGGATTAGTACCTGTAATTACTAAATTATCTGGGTCTGTTCCTCCTTCTACCAAGTCGGCATATATGTGATAAGATTTAGTGTAATATTCTAAACCTATATCTACATAGGTAGTTACTGAAGTATCTCCTACACTTCGGAAATAATATCTTTGGTCACCCTTTCTTGCATAGAAAATAGAACCACTTTCGTATTTCTTTGAACTCCATTTATTCTCAGCTGGGTCATATCCAGTTACCTGATATCTTAAATCGGCATCATCGTAATCAGAAGTAACGGTTACTCTAATGGGTACTTCTGTTATATGTCCTGTTACAATCTTTGCAGGACTGATAAGAGGTTCAGCTACAATTTTATAATTGTAAGCCAAATCAAATCCATAAGCAATCTTCCCAGATACATTGTATGGTAAGAATCTATCGAATAACTTATCAATTGATTGTTTGAAAGCTTTGAACTCTGGAGTGGGGGAAGTAAACCCATGACCGCTTATAGAAATACCTACCTCTATACATTGAGCACAACCATAAATCTTATCATAGTTGTATTTGTCGTACTGAGAATAATCGGTATCATATAAGGGGTCTACCTTTTCCCATTTATCCATCTCTCCATCGGTTGGGTCTGTAATTGTACAGGTTAGCCCATACATATTAAAAAGAATTTCGAAGAACTTTCTTGAGCCACGAATCTTAAGTAATGAGATTGAATACTTTAAGATAGTTCGAATCTGTTCATCACTTAAGTTGGGAACTCCCTTGTGTTCTCTGGTTCTAGCAAATGGTAATGCTCCCAAGAACTCCCAGAGGTAATTTAAATACCTCTGCTGAGTTTTATCGATATCGATTATATCTAGAATATTATCAATATCTTTAGTTATATCTTCTTGGAAATAGTTACCACAAATTTCTAGAAATCTTTCTAATATGCCCTTACCGTCGACTTTATAAGTATCTTGCTCTTTAAATTCGAAAGGTAAGAAATCAATTAGGTTTTTAAGATTTGTCATACGATTTCATTTACTTTAAGTGTTAACTGACTTGAGTCTTCGAATACCGGAATATTATAACCTGGGTCTGTATAATCCTTGTTAGGTTCTGCAATGGTTATGGTATATCTAAATCCGGATTGATAACCATTGTTCTGGATATCCAAGGCAAATACAAATCCATTTATAGTATCTCTAATCTGTGTAGTCTTACCCACTTGGCCATCATAAGAAAAGCCTCCCTTAACTGAACGTACTGTAAACTGAGTACCTGAAGAGAAAGAGATAAAGTAAGACATACTACCATTAGCCTCATCCAATTGGAATTGACCAAGGATTAATTCCTTGTTACCGTATACCGTAGTAGGCCATGGTTTAGTATAGAACTTCTTCAAGTGTAAGTAATCTACTGATTCAAGGTTATCTATGAGTGCATAGATATCAGAGATTCTTACGCTGCCACCAATGTCTGAGTTCTCCGGAGAATAAGCATTAAATAATGCACTAAGAATCTGTGATTGTATTTCTGAAGTTTTATAAGACTTCTTCCCAGTAACTTCTACATCCAAGATAATATTTACTTTACCTGCAGACTTAACGGTTAACCAAGTAGTAAGTGGTGAGTTCTGATGTAATACATCATATACTTTTTGAATAAGGTTAGAGTCAGCAGTAGCACCATTATCGGGAGATATATAAACGATTAGTTTTCTACCACATTCGTATTCTGCTTTTGCCTTACTAACCCCATCAACCAGTTTAGCTAAGTCTATGAAGTCCTGTTTGGTAATAGCTACTCCCATAGTCTTTACACTCAAAGGTATGTGTTCCTTGAGCATACTAAAATTCTCATAGGATGAACCTCCACCTGCAGCATAAGTATTAGATACAGTAGCATCTGTTACTGATGAAGATATAACTGAAGGTACAGAAGTAATCATACCAGATTTTACATTACCATTGATACCAGTAGTAAGGTAGAACTTAACCTCAGATATCTTGGCATTAGCTGCAGGCTTCTGTCCATATTTACCATCACCAAATAAGATATATGGATTTAAAGCTTCATCCATAGTAACCATGAAATGTTTATCGGTGGGTTTTGAATAAGCAAAGGTATTCACCAATACCCAAGATTCTCCACCAATCTTCATACTCATAGTTCCATGTTCGTAGTACTTACCATTAGGTAATGTACCCAGGGTAATAGTTACCCTTTCATCTGAAGGTATAACCATTCCATTTATCTGGCTTTCTGTATATAATTCATGTTGTACAACTGGAACTTTACAAGTAGTTACATTAGCATACCAAGTTACATCCCTAGAAGATAACCATTTGTTACCATTAGAATCTGTAAATAAAGTTCCAGAAGGTATAGTTAATTTAGCACCAATAGAATCTCCAGATACATCCCTGGATACTACCAAATCTACTGATGCTGCAATAGCACCTCTTGCATGATAATCTACCAAAGCTCCATGCCTAACTACTGAACTGTATTTACGAGCAGTAGGTAAGAAGGATTCCCTTGCCATATTATCAATGTAGTAGTGAAGAACTTCGGCAATTGCCGCAAACAATGAAAGGATAATGATTAATATATTTCCTTCCGAGTAATCAGTTACGAGTACATTGCCATCTTTGTCTTTGATATTCGTAAGTGATTCTATCAGCTTGGCCTTAATCTGTTGGTAAGACCTCTGATAAGGGTTGAGCCATTTATTAGTGATTCCCATATTAATAAGAGTTTAATGAATTTTCATTTTTATCATAGGTCAGGTACAGGTACTGACTAGTAGAAGTTTCATTAACTACATAATGAACTTCTATGTTTATTTTAGCACCTTGTCTAGAAACGGTAATACCCTTAAAGGTAATCCTTTGTTCCCATGCACCAATTGAGCTTTTAATAAACTCTTTAATAATAAAACTTAGGGCTTGTGTATTTGGCTCTTCTATACATTCCCATAGGCGATTCCCAAAGTTTTCCTGTCGAAATCGTTGTCCTATTAAATAATACATTATAGAGCTTATATTATTTCTTACCAAAGCCATATCACCATTAACAGGATACCAACCTGTTTCACCATTTTCGTTTCTTGTAAGTTGAATAGGGAATATCATACCCTTTCCAACAATGTTAGTAAGATAGTTATCCATTAGTGTATACATTTAATGTCCTCATAATCTTCTTGTTTGAAAGTAGAGAACGGTTGACTTGCTTGAGTTACGGTAGGACCTGAAGAACCAGGTCCAGTAGTTACACCCGAGTGTACGTGAGAATTGAATAAAGTTCTTAGAGTTTCCAGTTCTTTAATGGTATTATTGAGTTTCTCGGTTAGTTCTTTGATATTAACTACTCCTTGATTCTCTCCCTTATTTAAGATTACTGTATCACCAGAACCTACACTTACATCTCCTTGTGCTTGAATAGAAATGTTTCCCTTAGCAGCAATGCCTACATCTCCATTTATATAAACAGTTAGCTTTCCATTATCATCATCAAGTACCATTACATTTCCTTCTGGAGTTATAATACCCATTTTATTAGGACCATCCAAAGGGTCTGGTATTTGTTGTAGTCCCCAACCATGATATTCCCATAGGGGTTTAGTTGGGTCTCCAAATTCAAAAGTAACAAATACTATATCTCCAACCTTAGGAGCTAAGTACTTGAACCCATTGTTGATAGAACCATGTTGGCCTTTTGCATAGGCCCATGTAATAATTCCACCCATGACTTCTGGACAGCATACCTTGATACGGTTCATATGTTTCTCCGTATCATTATTATCTACCACTATGCCACGGTAGACAGAGTAGTATCTACCTAAACCTTCGATACCCTCTTCTGTTAATAGTTTAGCTGTTGAGTACATTATTTCTTGTTGGATTTATATCGTTCATAAGCTTTCATTGCCCAATTAAACTCATCAAAGTTATACCTTTCTTTCATAGAAGGAGTAACCTTCGATTGGTCTGCCTTTACCACATTGGTCTTACCATAGATTGCTGTACCATTTGAAGTTACTACTGTACCTTCTGTACGAACTGTACCTGCAGCAAGAGCCTGAGGGTCTTTAGCATTTATCTCATCATAATAGAACTTATTCTGTAAGAACTCTCCTGCACCCTTCTTATCGATAATTCTACCCTTATCATCCATGTATCTTTCTACGAAGTATACTACTTCATTGTAGGTAAAGTCATGTACAATATCGGAAGCATTAGCAGTATTCTTCTTGTTCTTACCAAAGTCAGTTTTAGCAGAATCCTTAGCATCATTACTTACAATGTCCTGAGTACTAAGTTGGGTCTTAGATGTAGTCTGTCCATCCCTTGCATTATTCTTAACCAAGTCTAATGTACAGAGATAACCTTGACCTGCATCCATTGAATGTTGTACTGACTTGATATACCAAAAGCCTGACCACCTTTTTCCTACATTCTCTAAAGATATTATCTGAGAAGATTGTAATGAAGGTCTACCTACTACAGTCATTTGGCATACCAACTTTCTTTCGGATATCTTAAGACCTCCATTGGCATTAGCATTCATTGCCCAAGTAACCTTATCTGCTCCGCCGTATCTACTAAAGAGATTATGATATAACTTATAGATTGGTACTAAGAATGGTACCTTCTTCATTCTTCGTATCTTAACTTTAGCTTTAACCTTTCGAGTCATAGTGGGTGTAGTAACTCCATCTCCAGAATACTCTACTTTATAGGTATCAGGGTATACAGTAATATATGGATTCTTTTCCATTGCAGATATACCTCTCTGAGATTGGTTATCTATCATTTGTTTTTCATAAGGATTACTTGAAAAAGTTCTGATATCCACCATGTGAGTTATAGTTCCACCTTCTGGGTCATATTCTCTTGGGTCTACCCATTCTTCTGCAAGGTATTCCATTTTATATTCTCCAGTAAATAGGTATCTTTCGTTTTCTAGTAATTGCCTAAGATTACTTTCTAACTCTTTACCGTTCTTAGAGTTCTTCAAGATTTGCTGAATAACCCTTTTCTTATCGTTCGGTAAATTGTTTACAGCAGTATTAATTGCTTCTCGATATTGCTCAGTACTCAGATTATCTAAAGCCTCTTGTTTACCTGCATTGTAAGCAACATAGGGTTTCTGAGAACCATACTCTTTCATTGCAGAATTATACTTTTGAGCTTTAGCTCCATACCTTTGTTCAGCTTCCATCTCGGCAGCAATATTAGTAGTAGGATGACTACGATAATCTTCGTAAGGTACACTACCATAATTTACTACCATTGTATTATCTACTTGAGCTACAAATGGTTTGAGTAAAGTTACTTCCTCTTTCTCTTTTTCAGGTTCTGTGATATCTGTTGAACCTACAATTAAACCTTTATCTTCTGAGTCTAAGGCTTGAGTTAATTGAGCCTTTACCCTTTTGGTTACTTTCTGAGTAGCGAATGATACTCTAAGTACTTCTCCATTTTCTGATTGGTAAATATAATTGTATTCTGGTTCTTCTTGAAACTTACGGTTGTGTATGTATATTACACCATCCCGGGAATCAATATACCAAGGACCATTTGCATACCCTTTCATCTTTTGTTCTAATTGAACTAAGATGTTATTTCCTATTAATCCCAAGTCACTATCTATCAAGGACTTTAAATCACTGGGCATAGCTACTTGAGCTACTCCACTAAACCGGTTAGCGTAAAGTATCTTTCCAGTAGTAGTTCGACTTTGTTCTGTCGGGACCTGTAGTGACTCGTAAACTTTATTACTTATTATTTGTTTAGCCATTACTGAAATATTTCTATGATTACGCCTATATCATCATTACAACCATTATCCAAGAAGTTGGATAAACTGTGTTCTGATAAATCCGAATGAGTATAAGGTGGTTGGAATCTTAAATCTCCAACTGTATCTATACACTTAATCGTCACATGAGTACCAGTAGAATCGAATACACAATCCAAATCTCTAACCTTGATACTTCGTACTGGGCTAGAGATAAATTGACCATCTGGATATATGTATCCCCACTGAAGGTAAATAATTGAGCTTTCCTGGAGATCTTCGATATCTACAGTATCGGGGTCTCCAGTATCAAATGTAATGGTAGCTAAGTTCTCTTTCTCCTCATCATACTTGTAGCTCCAATTACTTATATAAGCGCCAAGAGGTATGCCAGTAATGGGATTCATTATAGGCATACCTCCAGAATTGAACAGAGCCATGTAAGGTGTTGCTGTTCCATTATAAAGTATTGGTTGGTTAGGTTTTCTAGTTGCCGCCATACATAGGTATTCTTAAAATTTGATAAGGTTCTAATTCTTGAAAAGAGTTCAAGATATTATTAGCTTCAGCAATCAGGTACCACTTACCAGAATCACCATAATAACGATGAGCAATACTCTGTAGGGTTTCTCCATCTAATACAGTATGTTGTTTATCGTTATCTGTATAAGGAACATTAGGAGGAGTTACCTCTAAAGAATAATCTCCTTCATCATACTTAAGAGCAATAGCTCCATCATAAGGACTTGCTCCTGTCATGTATTGATTTAAGTCTATCATATCTGTATCCCTTTCGTATTCTTTAAGTCTTCTTCAGTTACAATATCCTGATAAGATAAGTTATAAGCACTTACTCTTTTGAAGATTAATTCCTGAGTTGCAGCTGCAGGCAATAACTTTAAATCCTCAATTGTACATGACTTACCTGCTACTCGAGTCCTTGAAGCATTTCTGAAATTATTCAGGGTATAGGTTGCAGATGTAAGAATGTACTGATGATTATCGAATATACCAGAACTACCCCACTCGATTTTTAAAATCGGAGGGCTTGCTTGATAAGAGTTTGCCTTAGTCCACATTTCCAATAATCGGCATTTAGTAATTACCTCTTTTGGATTATCGGGGTCATTACAGAACCAAGATACATTGAATTGAATTATATCTTCACTACCAGTATAATGGTACATGGGAGTATTACGTCCCATTGATTTAATCGTTGCCCAAGTAGTTTCTCCTCGGAAATCAATTGAAGGTGGTCTGTTCTGAAGAGTGATATATTGATAGGGGCTAGCTGTAAGATTATAAATCACTACCTGATTCATGTTTCTTACTTCTGGCATTACCAAGAAGAGTTCTTTATTCTTCGTAACATTCTGGCCTTTAGCCGGGTCCATTTCTTCGTATCCAAATGGAACTCCACCTTCTATTTGATGTTTTAATTCCATTCGATATTGAGCCTGAATCCTTTGATTTAACTTAGGATTCTTTGAATTAGCTCTGGGTCCGAATGGGTTATTAGGGTCATATACCTTCCCTTTATCTGCAGTATCTTTAGGCAATGTAGAAGTTGCTCTATTGAGATAAATTCTTGCTCTCCAAAGCTTATTCAGAGGACCAGTAAGAACTCCTGCAGAATCTCTGGTGAGGTCATTGTATTTTTCAACAACCCCACCTGCTATCTGATTTAATATTCTTGCCATGATTGTTTAGTTTAATCCCAATGATATACCAGTAAAATCCTGTTGACCACCAGGAGCAAAGTCTCCAGCTTCATTTCCATCTACTGATATATTAATTCTTGAATCCTTAAATCCATCTCTGATTGCACTCCTAACGGCATCAACAAAAGCTTGTTGATTTCTATCCTGAATGGAAGCTTTAGTTTCTTCAGAGGTTAAAGCCGCAGTATTCTTATCCACAGAATTTGTAAGACCACCGATTACTTCGATTAATGCAGGAATAGCTATAGAAGCTAGTAGTCCCCAAGGCCCACCTAAGAATCCTAAAAGTCTACCACCAAGTAATCTAGCACCAAATCCCATAGCACCTTTCTTAGCAATCTGTTGGCCTGCAGTTTTAGTTACAGTAGAACCTACTGCTGCTCCAACCCCTGCTCCTGCAAGAGTACTCATTGAAGTAAATCTTCCTCTTGCATCTCTTGCTACTACAGTACCTTTTCGGGTTTTACCTATGGTACCTCCCATTGGTAATGCAAAGAATTTACCTGGAGCCATTTGCATAGCAGTCATTCTCATCATCATTGCTGAGATATTTCTCATGTGACCTTCAAGGATTGAAGCTTGAACATTAGTTCTTACCATACCTTCTGCCATACCATTAGTTTCTGAAGTAGCTAAAGCCTGGAAGGTACTAATCATCTTGATAGTACCCTGAATAAACTTAAATCCCTGATATAGAGTACCTACTACGGCACCAGTTGCAACTACCTTTACCAAGAATTTACCTGCCCAAGTTTCTTGCATACTGTTAATAATCTTTAGGATACCAGAACCTAATTTAAGTACTGGGCTAAAAACTTCGGCAAGTGTAGAACCTGCAGTTACAATAAAGTTCTCCCAGTTTGATTTAAACTGTTCGATAATACCTGCAGGAGTTTGTAATCTTTCTTGAGTTAAATTTTCTACTGTACCACTTGCACCTGCAACCTTATCCATAAGTTCAGTAAGCTTATTAGCTCCAGTCCAGTAATCCTGAAGTAAAGCTGAGGCAGCTCTTGTACCACGAACTCCAAAGATATTAAACAGAGCAGAGGAGATATCTATTCCTCGTTTACCTCTAAGTTTATCTCCCAATATAGATATAATCTTATCTAATCTCAAAAGATTACCAGAGGCATCTACTAGAGTTTTTGGGTCAATGCCTAAAGATTTTAGCATCTCACCACCTCCCTTTTTCTGCCCGGTTACGGAAAGTGTTAAATAGCGCATCATGTTTGCTAATGCAGTACCAGCTGATGAAGCTTGGATACCTTGATTACCAAGTACTCCAATGGCTGCAGCTGCATCACCCATACTGATTTTAGCATTTCTAAATTCTGCTCCTGAATATTGGAAAGATTGGGCAAGGTCTGTTAGAGAAATATTTGCAGAGGTTACTGCAGTTGCCAATTGGTCTACTACCTGAGTAGCATTCTGTGAAGGTATATTAAAGGTCTGCATGATGTTAGTCATCAAGTCAGCAACTCCACCTTTCTGACCAAGAGGCATACTGAAGATAGAAGCTAGCTTAGCTGCAGGGCCAATCATTCTTTCGATTTGCTCTACATTGTTACCAGCCATTGCCAAGTACCTTTCGCCTGATGCAATATCTGCAGCAGTAAGAGGAGTTACCTCATTGACTTCTTTGGCTACTTGCATTAGCCTTGCCTGTTGAGCAGCATTAGCTCCAGACATTTTAGAAGCTAAGAATACTTGGTCGTATACTCCTGCAGAATATTGGTAGGCCCTTGCCATACCTCCAACCAATTCTTTTCCAAACTCAAAAGCATTAGAAGTTGACATTTGAATACCCCGATTCCAGGTATTCATATCGTTCATCATTGTTCTAAATGAGTTCGATATTCTGCCAGCCTCATTAGAGAATCGGTCTCTTAATACCATTGCAACACCGACCTCGACTAAGCTTCTTCTGTCTATCATTTTCTAGTTTTCTTTTTTAAGTTTTCATAATACTCATCGGCTATATCCTTAAATCTTTTCCTTTCTCGATACGGAAGACGCAAAAAGCTGAGATAGTCAATGGCTACCTCAGCTCTACATATATAAGTGAATGTACCTGGGTGGTCTACGCTTCCGTCAGGTAGAAAAAAGTCGGTGAAAGCATTATAGGATATTTATCAATTCTTCCAGGTATACTTGGATGTTCTACATCGGTGTTACCATCGAAGACTGGGTCATATTCAAATATTGTTTTACGAATCTCTGCAATGTCTCTTACTGAGAATAAATGGAAGCTTTCTACCTTTTCCCATTTACCATCAATCTGAAGATGTAAGTTCCTTGCAATCAATGCTGCATTACGAGTTTGTTTTTCTATTGGTAAAGTAACCAACATTCTTTCTCCTGCACCAGTAAGCAAATCAAATTTAACTACCTTACCTGAAGATAGAGTTACTTCGTAATCGGTAAGCTTACCTTGTTCTGGATAATAAGGGATAGCGTTTGGTTTTTCGGCCAATTCCTTTTCTGTAGGAAATTCTCCATAGTTATCGAATAACATCTCGCTTAAGGATTGACCGTAAGTTTGTACTCCGCCTTCTTGGCCCCAATCATATTCAAATTCTACTTCATCACCAAGTGAGAAGATTCTTGATTGGAATAAGATACAGTATCTGTCATTCAAAGGGATACGGTCTGCATCCTCTACCGTTAATCTACGATTAGGAGTAAAGTCGGTATCAACTACAATTGCCTGAATGAACTTAGTAAGGTTCATAAGGTTTCTTACATCCATAGGATTAGATAAGATATCCTCATCTGCACCATTCTGTTCCCTGATTGAGAATTTATAACCTGATGGGGTTATAAACTCATGTGTTCTACAATTTAATTCCATGTTTAAATAAGTTATTTGGTTATACTTTAGTTCATAGTGTTCGCTGTAACAACAAGAAAGGGGTGAGCCCTTTCTAGGAATCCCACCCCTCCCACCTAAAAATCTTAGTGAAAATAGACTAAGCGTTTTTAATACTTATCTACAGTACCTACTGAGAATTCGATACTTTCGATAGTGTTTTCTGAAGCCATTCTGTCCAGGTCTAATCCTGTAATCTTACATGGCCATACCTCTTCGAAGAGGTGGGTGTTAAGTACGGAAACTCCATCTTCAGCAAGTTCATTTACGATTACATTTTCCCAGTATTGGCTTGGTACCAAACCTCCACCAGCAATCATATCTTGGCATGAATAAAGCCAATCATGAAGCCATGTATCTGAACCTGCAGTAGTTAAAAGTTTACCTACTACTAAGTTACCTACAGTAACTCTACCGGCAGTTTTAACGTCCCGGTTAACGTCTCCATGAGCAACCTGGTCAATCTCTACATCTGGCAAAGTACAAGTTTGGAACAGATAAGTATTGATTGGGTGCTTAGGGAATGTGATACTCCAAAGGAATTTCTTTCTTGGATTCTTTACTTTTGCTCCCATGTTTTCTTAATTTTATTCGTTAACGTCCTGAACAGATACGGACTTGGATGCCTGGTCAATATAGATGCCCATAGTGATTTCTTGCATCGGAACGATATCCTTGAATTTCAGGATTGCTTTGTATTTACCTTGACGAACATCGGCTTCATTGTTAACCGATAAGTCATTGTACGAGTTAGCGTCTTGGTCACCCATCCAGGTGTATTCAGACATGGCATCTTCATCTACCAAGTTATCCAGCATTGGTTTAACTTCTAGATAAATCTTATTCCAAGTGTTCCAGATATTTGGTTCTTCCAAATACTTTTCTAGAATAGGTCTAAGATTCTTTTTGAGATACAGATTCAATCTTACAATTGCAAGGAATCTTTCTGAATCCTGTTTTACCTGAGAAGAAAAACAATGCCACAGCAAAGTTTGTTTACCTTGGTTAGGAACATCTTTGATACAGATTATATTTGCATAATTCTGTGCTAACTCATTGAGTTCCTTAGTTCTTGAAGGAGAACCATAATTTGGGCATACTGGACCATTACCATCATAGATAATGCCCCGATTCATACCAGCAAATGATTTCCAAGGTCCAAACTGAGAAGCAGAAGCATCTCCTAATCCTGCAATGGTACCAAGAACATCTGAATCTACCAAGTTACCGTCGGCATTATAGTATTTAATACCACCACCAAAGTAAGCAACATACTTACTGTTACCTACAGTACCAAGGCAAGTCTGAATCCAAGTGATGATTGATTTCAAGTCTCTTGGTTGGTCACCCTGAGTATAGTGAGTAGTATATTTTGGTACTTCAATGTAGTAGGTATATTCTTGCAGTTCTTTAACCATATCTACTGCAGCCTTGTGTACTTTAAGTACATCAGTGGATGCTTCAAGATGTTGGTCAATGTGTGAACAGAAGATTTGATATACATCTACATAATCCTTAACGAATTCCAGAGAAGCAATCCATTCGTCTGCCGTAGGAGTACTACCGGCACTACCAATTGTACCATTCAATTTTACTCCATCGGCAGTGATAGCAGCACCATTGAGTTTAATATCAATTGGGTTTCTTGTCCCATCTACATCATCAGTTAACCATTTGATGAAGTTGTTCCAAGATTTGATGTTCTCTGTCTTTTCAGTTAATACCGGAACGATATATTCTGAGTTCTTTGCAAATGCACTCAGAGCAAGGTAATCTACAGAAGTATCATTGTTATCATCTGCAGTTTTGTAGGTTACTACTGGACCTTGTTCAAGTACCTGGCCATTAGCACTAATTACTTGATAGTAAACCGTGTTAGCCTGTTTGTAAATATTCACAGAGAAAGTTTCAGCACTACCAACTGGGTCTCCATATCCTTTAGTTACCAAACCAAAGCCAACAGCAACTGAACCAGAAGTAAACTTGAAAAGAGTAGAAGCCGTGGGTTCCTCTGGAGTTGCAGATGCTACTACCGGAGAACCGTCTTCAGCAGCCTTAGGAGCAGATGCAGCTTTAGCTCTTATTGCAGCAGATACTACACCTTTGGTTGCACCCTTACCAAGTACACGAATAATACGAAGCTTAGAACCACCATTGAAAGCCTTTTCGATGTTTGATACAGAACCATCTGGTACTATCTCAGAACCAAAGACTCTTTGGAATTGAGAGAAAGATTGGATAAGTTCTGAGGGGTCATCATATGGACCTTTAGTAGTTCTAGCCAATACACATGAAACTCCTAACATAGGAGTAGTTTGAAGAACGTTATCGTTCTTAAACTCGAAATTTACAGATGGTGAATTAGGCATATTTATACTAATTAAGTTAATTACTCATTTATTTAATACCCTCTAGTATTGAGCTATTTTACGTTAAGGTTAAGTAAATCTGACTCTTGCTTTTCGGTTAGTCCCATCAATACGGATATATCCTGAATTGGTACAAGTTCACCTTCTTCAGCAAGTCTCTCAGGTAATATACCATCCTTACAAGTATACTGATATACCTTTTCAAGTAGACCATGATTCTCGTCAGGGTGGTCATAGTAATTACCTATTTCTATAAATAGGTTTCCGGTTGGTGCTACCTTACCATCTTCCCATTCTTCTAAGTTATTATAATAAGGTCTTACGTATCCACGAGAAGGTAATGCTTCATACATAATATTATGAAGCAACCTCATATCGGCTTGAGTATTAGATACCAGATGAATATCTAGAGTTATATCTTTTGTTTCGTAGGGAAATTCTGATGCTTGGTAATTCCCACCCTCTAGTTTATCACCAATGATATATTTGTTCACACCTATATCACCATTATAGAACCCTTGTAGTTCAATGGTAATTCTAGGGCATGTCTTTGCACCCTTAACCTGATTGTTACCTATACCGTATATGGGAATGAATTTAGGCATAGCATCCTTATCTGCCTGAAATCTTTTCTCGTTCTCCTGTGATAAGGGTAGGTAGTCTTCTGGGTTAAGAGTTAAACCTTTTTTAAGTGCCGTTTGTAATAGACAGATATAAAAGGTTCTTTCTACGATTTCTTCTGTATTTACCATGATATCAAACTATTTGTAACATTAGTAAAGTATTGATTTGATAAGTACCACCATCATTAAATTGGCATTCCCAACTTGCAGAAAAAGCTTGAAAGTATATCCCAGCATTCTTCCTCATATGACTGGTTGCACTAAAACTTGCTTGATAATTATTAGCTATACTACCATAATCAGTAAACCAATAAGAAACAGCTATACCTCCATTATCGATTACTTTAGTTTCTCCAATAGAGGGTATTTTAAAAGGTAATACCTCTTCTGATACTTTAGTTTCCTCTATCAGTTTAGCTCTATATCCTGTAAAGGTAGCCCCAACTGAACCCTCCCAAGGATTTGTAATTTGGTCTTTGGGTACATTTAAAGTAGTACCTGCTGGGTCTATTCGGTAAGAATAAGTTACTTCTCCAGCGGCTTGAGTTACAGTTACAGTTTTAGTTAGACCACCAACTTGCTTGATAGTTAGAATTCCACTGATAGCTTGTTCAGTAGTATTCTTAGAAGTAATGGATACCTCTAGAGTCTTTTCTTCATTATCAGTAAATCTTAGTCCAGCAGTAAATGGAGGTTCCTCTAGGAATTCTGCTGTAACTTCTACATTTTCCCAATCTCCTTGGGGTGTACCATTAATCATTTCCCTACGTTGAGAAGTGATTGCCAAAGTATCAGAGCCACCCTTACCCAATATGTTTATGGCTTCCTTATCTACTTCTAATTTGTATTCGTAGTTAAGGCTGCCTTTCTTTTGAATAAGATTTACAGTCTTAGGTACTCCATTAACTGTAATGGTAAGGATGGCTTTTTTATCTGCTTCTGTATCATTCACTTTTAACGGATGTACCATTACGAGTGCAGGACCAGTACCAGATGTTTTATCTGCTTCAAAATCTGCCATTACTTTGTATATTTTCTAAGTTCTTTTCTTAATTGATTTCGTATCTCTTTCTCTAAAACTACATTTCCACCTGCTGCCTCGAAAGCAGGTTTCCATAAAGGACGAGGTGGAAGATTACCATCTCTACTACCATACTCCAACATGATAGCAATTTGGTTAAGTGTTTTCCGAGAAGTTCTACCAGAGTATGTTATCTTCCTTAATCCTGGAGGAAGACCAACAAAGGTTCTATCTTTCTGAGTTACCATTGTAACTGACCTTGCATATTGACCAGTAAGGTTTAATAAAGTATGTGCTCCATACTTCTTAAGTGTAGCAGTAGCATGAGGAGGCCAAGAAACTTTGGAACCAGGTGGAGGTAGACCATTATTTAAACTACGCCTTACTATACGAAGAAGTTGATTGCCAAACTTTCTAGTACCTAACTCGTACCCGAGCTTCATAATACTTGGAGTCTTGGCAATCAACTTCTCAGCTTGACGTTGTTTAACTGGGTCTACATAAATCTGAATATCACATAGATTATTCGAGAGGTTTATGTTAACCTTTCTGCTTGCCATCTTTATTCTTATTTAATCCCAACTCACTGGCAATTTTCATAAGAATATCTTGTTGCATGGATAACTTCTCTGCTACCTCAGATTTAAAAGCCTCGAACTCTTCTTGCTTGTAAGCCTGAGCTGGTTGTTGCTGAGGAGTTAACATGCCTTCAATGGTATGGTAGATGTTATCACATTCAGTAACTATTGCCTCATATTTATCTCGGTTATTGAGAATATTTACGGCATTAGTTCTTTGGATATTTACTTCGTTTACGATATTGCGTAAGTCGGTAGTGTAATAAACATTATTATAAATACCCTCTGCAGCATCTGTAGGAAGGTATATAGTCACCGCAGATACAGAGTCTTGAATAGAGATTTCTGTATTTGCTGTAAAGCTTCCATCTGGGCCAGTAGCTCTTGGTTTGCTCTCACCAACTTTTAATACTTTAGCGGTATCAAAGATTGGATACCCAGAACGTCTGTCTCTCTCTAAGGTGTATATGGTATCACCTTTCTGCAATTTAGAAAAAATCAAATCTTCCATGTTCATCTTTTATTAATTAAGTTTAAACCAAATGATACTGCACCTGGATTCCTTTGCATAAAGTCTACCAGGTTTAAGAATTGATAGTATCCAAATTGGTCAATGAGTGACTGTGCTTTATTTGCTACTTCCTTTGCTATCTCTGCATTGGGAGCAGGCAATGTAAGTTGAATAGTAAAATCTTTTAGTTGATTTCCATTGGTTGGTTCTTTCTTAATCTCTTCACTTTCCATATCGTTTTATCTTTAGGTGGGTATAAACGAAAAAAGGAGTACACCTATGTAAGATGCACTCCTTCCTAATCTGGCTTACATAATGACGACGGTCATTATTAAGCCGGGGTTGTGGATGTAGTCTTAAGAGCTGCAACTACTGACTGGATAATGTTCTGGTCTCTCTGAGCATCTACTACTCGGTTGAGACGAGCAATTTCCTGGTCTTTAGCAGTGTTCTCGATAAGACACTTGATTTCCTGTTGGCCATTCTTGAGGTCACAGCAGCAACGTTCAAGTTGAAGAGCCAATTCGGACTTCACTTCTTTAATCAAACCTTTAGTTTCGCAGCAGCAATTCTGTTGTTCATGTTCCATCTGGCAAAGACGGTCCATAACACGATTGAAGCCTGCTCCCATTTGGTCACGAGAATCCCGGATATCGGAATTGGTTTTGTATCCCAAATCACAAAGTCCTCTTTCCGTTGTGAAACGATTGTTAAGGATTTCTCTACCAACACCAGCAACATCTTTTGCAACTCCGCTGATTTCCTGAGTTACTCCTCTAGCAGCATCAGAAATATCTTTATAGATACCTGCCTTTGCTTCCTGAACAGTAGACTCTACTTTCTGAATGTCAGCTTTAGTGTCATTGATTTTGTCCCATACAGACACGGCAGCAGCACCAAAGCCACCACCTACCAATGCACCACCGACTGCACCCCAACCGGAGCCCCAGCCTGAATTGCGTCCATTACAACAGCAACCATCATTACAACCGCGGTCAGCGACGATTACGCCCTCACCACCAGATTTAACTTCTACTCCCATAATTTTTGAGTTTTAAGTTATTAAAACATAAAGTTAATTTTTAAAGTTATTCGTATATGGCCGTATACACTAATAATGCCATAGTATCGTATCTTTAAACTTTCTATAGACTCCTATGGATTTCCCCAGGCTATGTTAAGATATAGAGTTGGAAGATTTGAATCCTTAGGTGTTAAGGTAATATCGGCAATAGAATCTCCCCTGTAACCATTATAAGTTTGTTTTAAAGTTACTTGGATTTGTATTCCTCCACCGTATTCGCCAGACTCACTAAGGATACTTGGAGTTAATTGAAAATAACTTTCCATACCAACACTCATTACTATACCTAACTTATAATCTTGTTGAGAATAACCTACTGAAAGACCTGTATACTGGTTATTACCATAACTAATTTTTTTACTTTTCTAATATTAGAAAGTTTAATTTTTAGAGGTTTACCATAAGTAGGTAAACCTACTGCATACATATCAATGCGGTCATTCTCTGCCGGTAAAGATATTCTAGCTCCTAAATATCCTCCGGGAGTATTCATACCACCACTACCAGTAGTATCTCCTCCATCTCTACTACTCCAACCAAATCCAATATTTACTATATCAGAAGCTCCATAAGAGTAGTAATTACCTAATTCACAATTTAGTTAAGTTGCCACTGGGTCTTGGCTAACATAGGCATATAAAGCTTGATTAACGTTACCAAGCTGTTCAAACCTAACTTGCTGGTTTCTTGCAGAATCCCCTTCGTTATTGGTTAATGCTTTAAAAGCCCAATTATAGGAGTTATCTGAGTTCTGTCCATTATCAATAACCTGCAACCAATCTTCAGAAGGTGGTATGAACTTAGGCTTAATATATTTCTTAGCAAACTCTACACCATCTCTTCGTAAGCTAGCATAAGATATAATATCCCTACTACCTGCACTACTACCATAGATATCACCATCTAGAGTAATATTAGTAATGGTACTTCCTTCTTGTTTCCAACCGAATTCAAAAACTCTAGTATATGTTATGGGGTTTACTACTAGGATAATAGTGGGTACTGTCCCTACCTCTTTACCCTTAATTACAACTTTAGGGTTATATAAAGTTATGGTATGAGTACGAAAGTATTCGGCTAAGTTCGGTACAGAATTAGTAATACCTATAAAAGCATTTTCAGAATCCGATTGTAGAGTAGCAGATACCTGACCACTGGGTGAAACTATTGCCGAGTTATTTTCAGCTATGGTTCTAGAATCCCAAGAAGTAGGAGTACCTTCTACTCCATTGATAGAAGTATATTCTAGTATGTGTAAATCCATTCTTACAGAATTTTCCATACCAGTAGTACCATCTAATACAACTTCAGTTGTATTCTCTTCTACTATACCATTACTATAGTTTGCAGTCCAAGATATTTCATACCTTGTAGAGATTGTTACAGCATCTTGAGTAAATGCCCAAGCATTCTCTACTTTGGCAGCACCATTATAAAACATTACACTACCAGACCGAGTTTGATTAGTAGTATTTTCTTTTACAGAAACCTCAAAATCATATTCATAATTGGTAGGATTACCACCAATTAAATCTACAGAAGCCCAATCGGTAACGGTAGAATCCAAATCAAAATCAGGTTGAACAGCAACTTTACTCGTTACTTTACCATTGATTAAGGTTTCCCTATAAGATTGAAGTGTAACAGTTATACTCTGAGCTAAAGCCGAAAACATTCCATCTGGAATTGGTTCTACATAATTGATATAATCCCTAGTAGTAATACTTGCAGCTAATTGATTAAGGTTCAAAGTAAGCTGTTTACCAGAACCTCCCTGTTGTAATACTACAGTACCTCTTCGTATACTAGCTTCAGTATTTTCATATACGGGTATAGTAACATCATAATCTGCTCCTGAACCACTAGTACTTGATACCTTAGCAGATAAAGTACCAGTCCAATTAGGTTTACTTATTACTGAAGTTTCTACCAAATTATAGGAAGACTCTTCTACTCCATTCACAACTTTATGTCTTCTAGATTTAATTACTGCCTTAGGAGTTGCTCCTGCAGCAGCTACAGAGGGAAAGTCCGTAGTTACTCCAAAGTAATAATTATAACTAACACTAGCACCTGCTTGAGTAGTTGCCATATCTAATTCCTTGCTACCATAGGTTAAAGTAAGACTTGCTCTACGAGAAGATTCAGAAGTATTTTCAGACAGAGTAATTCCTATATTATAACCATCTCCAGAAGCTTTGGTAATTTCTACATTGGTAATGTATGAAGATTTGGATTTTAGAGTTGGTGTAACATTATGCCAAGTAGAATCCTTACCATTAATTACATCATAATATCCCGACTTAACCAAACCAAAAATACTTCCTCCTACAGCAGGTGAATCACCAAAATTATCTACTACCTCTAATACATCTCGAGTAGATATTGTACCTGCGGCCTGACTACAAGTAATGGTTACGGTTTTGCCTGAACCCACCTGCTCATATACTACAGTACCAGTTCTTGCTTGAGTTGTAGTATTCTCTTTCAGGGTAATAGCCACAGCAGCAGTAGCACTTTGTATTTCAGCAGAAGTAGATTTAACTTGGATATTAACACCTTCATGTGAACCTTCTACTAAAGAACCATTAATATATTTTTCACGATAACTACTAATTGTCCCAGATTTGGTTGTACCTAAGGCATCAAAGTTTAACGTTGGAGTAGAAGTAGTTAATGTATATCTCCATTCTACTAGATATGCACTTTGAGTTACCGTAACTTCTTTATAGACGGTATCCATAGTTGCCCTTACTACTACACTTCTTTGATTTGCAGTTTTATTTTCTGCTACCGTCAAAGTAGTACCAGATAAACTAAATCCGGTTACTGCAGTAGGTATACTAAGTGTAGGAGTACCGGTAGCATCGGAAGCTGCATTGGTTGCACCTGAAGACCAATGATTAGTTCTTGGTGCCCTTGCACTTGCAGAGATTTGTGATGTACCACCTTGTTCGGTAAAGGTACTTGGGTTTGCAGAAATGGAAACTACCCATGTACCCTGAGTTACGTTAGTTATTTTATTCTCTGCTTGGTATATATCAATTGAAGCATTGCCAGATTTACCCTTAAGAGTAACGGTTAATGTACGGCTTCCTAATTTAGTTCTAGCCTTTGCAGTTGTGCCAAGATTAGAACCAGAGATATTTTCAGACCATACTACTGAAGCTCCAGAACTTATAGTACCACCATCATTGGTTTTACCATTCCATCCCCAAAGTTGAGAATAGGTATAAGTAGGTGTAGCTGCAGTTCCTCCCGATGCAGGGATATCTGCGATGCTTCCTAAATATACTGTAGGTGTACCATAGGTTTTTACACCAGCTGCCTGAGACAAAACTGGTGTTAGTTTCTTACCGGATTCTGCCTGAGTAAGAGTATCAGTATAAGAACGAGAACTTTCAGACTTATTTTCTAAAGCTTCGTAATACCCACTCTCTACTGAAAGCCATGATGGTAAACTAGGCCTTGAATAATCAACATTTACTGGACTACCCACAGCTTTACCATTTATATACTTTTGCTTATTCGAAGTAATAGTTAATTCCGTAGGTGTACCTTTACCACCTATAGCATTAAATACTAATGAATTATTCTTACTTGTAAAAGTATATTCCCAAGTTTCAACTCCTGCATCCTGAGTAAATTGAACTGTTATCTGTTTACCCGATTCATTCTGAGTAAAGGTCATATTAGCTGACCTTTCAACTAATCCAGTATTTTCTTTAGCTTCATATTGAAGTACAGTTTGATTATAAGATACCCAATCAGGATAAGCCGTCTGTGTAGAACCTACTTTAGTATAACTACCAGATATTACTCCATCTACATATTTCTGTTTTCTAGAAACTAAACCAAACCATAGATTTGGAGAAGGAGCTCCTCCACTAGCAGGAAAACTTAAAGTAGTTCTATCTACAGTAAATGTATACTTATAAGTTACCTTATGAATATCGCTGAGCTGTACGGTTTCATTGTTTCCATAGGAACTAGCATTGGATATTTCCAAGCCAACGTAATTTTCTCCCGTTCCTGTAGGAGAGAGTGCCAACAATTCAGCCTTGGTAGGGCATTCATTTGAATCCTTACCAAGGCCTACTTTAGTTTTGACAGCACTCCATGTTGCTATCTCACCCATATTAATCTAAGTTTGTGAACAAAAGTTTTTCTCTTAATTCATCAATCTCGGCTTTCAGAAGTTTGATACCTTCGATTGCCAATACTGACATCTTAGAATAATCTACCTCTTTAACCAAGATATAGGTTTCTCCATCCTTTTCTACCTTTTCAAAGGCTTCGGGATTAGGAACTGTTTCAGGTTTAACCGTATTCTCAGAGACTAATTCTGGGAAATGTTTTTCGATTGTCTGAGCAATTGTACCTATATCATGATTACCTCGAATCATAAATGAATCCGTTGGAATAGAGCAGATTTCATCAAGAGTATGTTCCAAAGGTTTAATGAAAGTCTTAAGTCTTTCGTCAGATTCTTTCCATAAACCAGAAGGAGCAGATACCTTCTTAAAGATAATCTCAGCAGTAGTACCCATTCCCAATTGGTCTCTTGTTACTCCATGAGGATTACTCTTATTCTGGATGTGAGTAGTAAGATTGGTTTGAGCGTTGGTACCTGCAGCCTTGGCATCTGCAATAGCCGTAGCTTGAGCAGTAGATACTGGTTTATCTGCATCTGATGTATTGTTAACATTACCCAATCCCATTTGAGCTTTAGTTACTCCATGAGGATTAGATTTATTACCAATATGGGAATCTACTTTAGCATTCACAGTAGTATCTGCTTGAGCTCTTGTTGCAGCTTCATCTGAAATTAATCCTTCTATTCGGGTAATCTCACCTTTTCGGTCATTGACTTCCTTAGTGATATTATTCTGAAGAGTAGTATCAGCACCTCTTAATCCTTCAGCAACCAATTCAACTGCAGCTTCAAGGTCGGTTCTTACCTGAGTATCTGCAGCTTTTCTATCTGATACCTCTTTATTGATAACAGTAGTAAGTTCCGTTTTAGCAGCAGCTATTGCAGTATTCCTATTTACTACTTCTTGAGCAATATCATCAGCCAGCTCTCCTTGCAAAGCATTAATAGCAGCTTCCCTTGCAGTAGTCTCATCGGATATCTGTTTCGGTAAAGTAGTATCCAACTTAACTTTATCAGCAGCAGTCATAACACCGGCTTGAGTTGCAGTTGCAGGTTGGATATAATTATTAATATTTGGGCCATTGGAATAAATAGAATCTGAATCAGCTCTATGCCCATTGATTAATATTAGATTAACTCGACCTGCTTCAGGAGTTATTCTTACACCATTAACTAGGGTATTTGGTAATGATTTTACTACATCAGTAGTAGTTTTACCTTTAGCTCCATCATAAGCAGTACCAGATATCTCACCAATGATTAAACCTCCAGAAGTAATTGGTACCCAAGTAGTACCTGACCAACGGAATTGATATCCTGGATGTCCTTCAGTTATATCATTGTAAGATTTACCAGCTTCTCCAGTTACTGGATTAGCATGAGCAGCATCAGAATACAATTTGATATTAGATATCTGGTTAGTTGGTGATACATCGTAGGTTGCATATACATCAATTACGTCATCTACATAAGAAGGTAATTGAGCTGCGGGTACCTTACCGTCTGAACCCAAAGAAGCTAGACCATTGGCCTGACCCTTGGTTGCCTTAAAAGTATCAAGGTCATCCCGAACTTCCTGAATATTATCAGTTAGTTCAGTTTTCAATGCAGTATCAGCTGTGGTTCTGTCTTGGATTTCTTTATCAATCTTTGCACCCAATGCAGTATCAGCTGTGGTTCTGTCTTGGATTTCTTTATCTACTTTTGAGCTCAATGTGTCCAGCTGAGTTTTCAGAGAATCATTGCCCTCAACTCTTTCTTTATTGATTTCAGATTGATACTTCCCAAGCTCTTTATCCCAAGCTTGGTCAGTATTTACAATCTTAGGGTCTGTGGTAGCATTTACCAAAGTACCATATATAGGAATTTCTGCCATAGTTATAAGTTTTTATCCGATTACAAAATTGAAATTACCAGCTTTTAAAGCTCCTTCAGTACGGTAGCATTTGTATGAACCTTTACCTTCTACAGTTACTGTAGCTGCAGCAGCCATAGGAACTCCAAATCCAGAAGAAGTTACCTTAGTTATACTGAAGTTAGAAGGTACGCATAACCATACATAGTCTCCTTCAGCAATTCCCGTCATGTTATAAGTTCCGTTAGGAGAACTCTTTATTGCCTGTTTGGTAAGACCCAAAACATCTTCACCGGTTAATGCTGCCTTAGCAGAATGTCCAAAGTACATAGGATAGTAAGCATTTACGTTAGCAGTTGCTGTTTTAGTTACACCCTTGCTTGTAATACTTAAAGTATAAGTAGTACGGTCATCCTCAGTATTAAGGGTATCCTTAATATTTAAGCTAGCAATTGGTGTACTGTTTATAACAGTAGTTCCTCTTTTAACTGATAAAGTTTCTGGAACAAGCGGTTTACTGTTGAATAGGTTATTACCACGAATAGTAATATCTGCATCAACTCCTTTCTCAATAATTGTAGGACTTACCGAAAAGCCAGAGATTTGGGTAAACTGAGTATATAATACTTCCCAAACCTCATCATGTCTACCGTCGGCAATTTGCTTATCCAATTCCTTCATGCCATCTACAATGTTTGAGGATTCTGAAAGGTAATTAGTATCTTTCAGAGAAGGCAATGCCAAGGCCTCTGTAAGACCCACTGCAGTTTTTACCTTAGTAATCTTATCATCGGCATCTGCCTTATCTACTTCGATACGTTTCTGTACTTTACCGAATGCGGCTGAAGCAGTATCTGTTACCTTTACATCCAAGTCTGTAGGAGTAGTACCTGCATTCTTTTCATAGCCATCCAACTTAATGTCGGTACCATTCAATACTGGATTTGAATCCAATCTGTGAGTATTGATAGTATGAGCATTGGTAGCATCGATATTATCCTGCAAAGTAGTATCGGCTTCAGTACGGGCAGTCTCTTCAGCATCAATATTATCTTGCAGAGTTTTATCAGCAGCTTTTCTTTCTGCAATCTCGGTTCCCAGGTCTGCAGTATTCTGGTCGATTTTACCTTCCAACCGAATATCTTCTGCCTTACGAGCAGCAATCTCGGTTTCGAGTAAGGCCTTAACTTCCAAGTAAGAACCAGAAATATTATTCTGAATACCTTGAATCAATTCCAGGTTTCTTTGGATATTAGCCGCATTCTGAGTGATAAGAGCATCTTGGTTATTTGCTCTTGCCAACAATTCAGTACGAGTTTCAGTAACATAAGTTCTTAAATCCTCTACTATCTTAGTCAGAGTTGTACTCAGAGTAGTAAGCTTAGTATCTAAAGCAGCATCACCTTCAATTCGCTTTTCGGTTTCTGTCTCAATCTTCGTAGTTAACTCATTTAACTTCTGAGTCATAGTTGTTGCGAAGTTGGGGTCATCACCAAGAGCTTTGGCAATTTCCTCAAGTGTATCCAATACACCAGGAGCAGAACCAATGATTTTCTGGATTGCAGCTTCTACCTCAGCCTCTGTTTGGAATCCTGAATCATTCAGAAGTTCAGAAACTTTAGTAATATAGTTAGCATGTTCTTCAATACCGTTCAATTTGTTCAGAAGAACATCAGTAAAGTCATTTGAAGAAAGTACCTTGCCATCTACTTTATCTACCTTCTTAGATTCAAGACCCTGGATAGCAGTTGTACGGTCTGAGATTTCCTGGGCAATCTTATTATCTAATAGGGTATCGGCATTAGTACGGTCTGTAACTTCTTTATCAATGTTTACCTGAAGAGCTGTGTCACCTGCTAAACGAGTATTAGCCTCATCTAAGATATCCTTAGTTAAGCCATTTACTTCGTCTTTATGATTTGCTATTGCAGTATCCAAATTGGCCTGTATAGCATTCTCTCTAGCGGTTGCTCGGTCTTTCTCAGTATTGATTGCTACCGTGTTAGCTTCTACCTTTGCTTTGACTTCATTTAAACCTGCAGTAGAACCAGTCTCCAAAGAATCAATTCGGTCACTTAAAGTTTTATCTGCTGCTTCCCGGTCCTTAACTTCTTGAGTAACCTCACCTTCTACTCGAGTAATCTCGGATGAAGTCTGTTGGCTTAAGTTAGATATCTGACTTTCAATCTTAGTTTCAAGTGCAGTATCTGCAGACTTACGGTCTCCAATTTCCTTATCCAGGTTTACTTGAAGGATTTGGTCTGCTGCCTTACGTTCAGCTGTTTCTGTACCCAAAGCAATGTTGGTAGTATCAATACGAGAACTCAGATTACTGTCGACATTAGTACGGTCCACAATTTCCTCATTAACCATATCCTTAACTTCTTTGTAGTTATCAGCAATGGTTTTATTCATGGCAGTGATTGCCTCAGAGTTCTTTGTGATATTTGCTTGGTTAGTAGCAATAGCCGTAGTATTAGCATTTACCTGAGCAGTCAATTCGTTCTTAACCGTATTGATAGCATCCTGCATTGATAAAGCCAAATCCGAAACTCTCTGAGTAAGAGCAGCGATATTATCGGTATGGGTTTTATCGGCATCCTTTCTATCTACGGTTTCTTTATCAATATTTGCCTGCAAGATTGCATCGGCATCTTTACGGTCTTGGATTTCTTTTGCCAAGTTATCCTTAACTACCTGAAGAGCAGTATCTCCGGTTGCAGCAGAGTTATCTACATACTCCTTAAGTTCTTCCTTAAGAGCAGCATCAGCTTCCTTACGTTCTACAACTTCTTTATCAATGTTTACCTGCAATGCAGAATCGGCAGCAGTACGGTCTTCAATCTCTTGGTTTACTTTTTCGGTGATTGCTGCCAACTTCTTGGTGATAGTTGAAGCAAAATTAGGGTCATCTCCTAATGCCCTAGCAATCTCTTCCAGAGTATCGAGTACTTCCGGTGCAGAACCAATAATCTTTTCAATTGCTGCCTCTACTTCGGCTTCAGTCTGATAACCAGCATCGTTTGCCAATTGTGATACCAAGGTAATGTAATTAGCATGTTCCTCGATTCCATTCAACTTGGCAAGCAAGAGATCTGTAAAGTCATTCTTGGTTAAAGAATAACCCTCTCTTTTATCTACTTTCTTGGAATTAAGGTCTGCATCTGCAGCAATACGAGCTTCCTTCTCAGCTTCGATAGCAGCAAGTACATCTGACTTATCACCATCAGTCTTTTCACTTAAGGCAGTTATCTTCTGGTCAAGGATTTGGTCCTGAGCAGTACGAGTTGCAGCTTCAGAATTAATATTAGTCTGAAGAACCTGGTCTGCAGATTCCCGAGCTTGAGCCTCTTTATCAATGTTTACCTGGAGGGTATTATCTGCATTGGTACGGTCAGTAACCTCTTTGGTAATTGAATTCTGAAGAGTTTCATCGGCAGCTTTACGATTTACTACCTCATCAGAAAGTTTACTTTCTAAGGCAGCATCACCAGTTTGACGATTAGTGATTTCTTCAGTGAGTTTCAACTGAATGTTTGCATCTGCATTTGCTCTCAATTGGGCTTCTGCAGCAATGTCTTGTTTGAGCTCTGCCTTATCATTGATATGCAATGTATTCAGTTGGTGAATACTTTCTGATAAAGCATCGTCAGCCGTTTTACGAAGCTCAGCTTCTTTATCTACCAAGTCTTTAGCATATGCCTTAGCTTCTGCCAATGAACCAGTAGTTTCATTTCTGAGGTCTGCAATGTCAGCAGTATTCTTATCGACTTTTGCTTCTATCTTATCTATCTTATTGATAAGGTTAGTAACTGCAGTGTCGATTTTATCATTAAGTAAATCCACTGCCTTAATGAAATTAGAGTTAACCTCACTAATTTGGGTACTCAGTTTCCCTTCCTCCTCCTTAGCTCGGTTAACTTCATCTGTCAGTGCATTACGTAAATCCGTTAGTTTGTTGGTAATTGTAGTAGCAAAGTTAGGGTCATTTCCCAATGCTTCTGCCAATTCCTTTAATGTATCAAGTGCATCATCGGCACCATCAATCAAATCACTGATAGCTTGTCTTACCTGTTCTTCAGTTTGGAACTTAGTATCATTCTCCAACTGAGAAAGCTTAGTGATGTAGTTTGCCTTTTCTTCAATGCCCTCCAGTTTCTCTTTGAGTTTATCTGTGAAGTCATTTTTAGATAAGTCGTATCCTTCTCTCTTATCTACCTTATTGGCAATAGAAAGAACGAATGCCCAGAACTCATTAATAGTTCCAGCAAACCCAGCCTTTACGAAGTCATCGAAATAACCCTGTAAAAGTCTTTGGTCAATTTCTTCATTTGTGTAATACTTACTTACGTACATATTGTTATTATTTTAAGGATTGATTACTTACTTACCACAGAAGAAGTCAGAATTCTTATCTCTGAATGGTTCTCCTTCTTTTCCACAGAAGGCATTCATTGGAATATCTGGATGTTCTGGGTCTGGATCTCCCCCGTCTTCAATATCACCCCTGATTATTGCATAATCTGGGAGTTGATTGATACGGAATTTTATCACCTGGCCAATACCCGGATGAGGTATTATCTTATCCCAAACTTCTCCAAAGTAATCTTGAAAGCAAGTAACAAACTTACCTCCAGTCATAGACTGGAATGTGGTAACGTCTAAATTACTTTTCTTACTTTCAATATGTACTCCAGATGTACCGTTCAAGACAATCAGGTTACTGTCAAACCAAATACCATTTCCGGTATTAATTGGTTTCCATCGTAACATTAACATCTTTGCCATATACTTTTCAATTTTATTCTACGAATTGTATTTTGGTATCTCGGTCCCTTTTTAGGATAACCATGAAGACTAATGCTTCATCCTTGGCTTGGGCAACTTGTGTATCTCCCGAAGGTTTATAAGTGATACCGTTGATTACAAATCTATCTTCAGACCAGTTAAAATCCCAATAGCCTTCTGGAGTTAAATATCCCAGTTGTTCTATATATGATTTAGTAACCAGTATTGATAAATTCTCATCATCGAGTTCTCCAGTTACTGTTGCCTTATTAATAGGCCAGTTTCTGAAGGCATTGTAATAACATAATGCCTCGATTGGTATATTATAATATTTAGGGATTTCATCTTCTCCATGACTTAGGAGTTGATTTACATTCTTTGCCCAAGTTATAGTTTGCCTTCCAGCATCTATGTCCAAGAAGTCATTGATAATCTTCTTGTATCTATCCCAAGAACGATTCTTTACCATTCTATGAGGAGTCTTGGTCATCTTTTCTTGATTAAGGTTCTACCATTACGTTTTACTGGAGAGCTGGGGTTTGGCCCATCTATTAATCCAGGTCTTCTTCTGTCTACTACTCTTGGAACTACTACATGACTCAATTGGTCACAGAATGGTAAGTAGATTTCCAATCGTCCAGCTAACATACAAAGGTTTTTTCTTAACTCGTCTATGATACCACCAGGTTGCATTGCTTGAGAAAATGTTTTCCATAGGGAAGATGTTGCATCGGCAAGTGTATCATAGTACTGTACTTCAGTAGGCCCAGTTGTGATTTGTTTGATTCTATCACCTCGAGCTTGTTCCGGTTTAGAAGAACCATCACCAACTTGTTCTTTGGTTGAAGTAAGTTGACTTAGGTATTCTCCTGTACTTGTTAATAAATTAAGGAGCTTAACATTGAGATAATCCCATGCTGCCAATTCCATAATTAGTTGGTTTTCTAGAGCTTCATACATTAACTCATCATTATATTTATCCAGCGGGATAATATGATTTACTAGCGGTTGGATATATAACTGCCATTTAGTTATGTACATTGCTTTCTCTTCTGATGACATACCATCTGAGATTTCTGAAGGAATGTAGTAATTGATTAGGTTATATATACTATCGGTTAATGTAGTTTTAGACTCGGTATTTACAATTACGGTTTTAGTTGCATTTAAGTTAAGTCCTTCGGAGTTCGTTATGTTCAACGCTACTGTATAGAATCCGGACTTTTCATAAGTATAAGTAGGTTGTTTAACATCATAAACGGACCCCTTATCATCACCAAAGTCCCAGTCAAAAATGGCCTTGGCTGGGACTTTGGTTAATACTCTAAATGAAACTTCCAGACCATTCGCAATAGCTACAAAGTCTAGATTGTCCATGGTATCTTATTTTTTAGATTCTTCGAACTCTTCCAACAGAACCTGAATCAGAGTTTCAACTGTATCACCTTTGTCGGCAACAATTTCGTGACGAGCAGCGATAAGGGTTGCTTCTTCGAGAGTATAGGCTTTGGCAATCTTTTTGATTTCCATACCTTTTTCGAACTGAGCATTCAGTTTCTTTTCCAACTTATCGATGTCATCATTGGAGTATTTGTCGACAGCTTTCTTATCAAGAACCAAACGCAGGTGACCTGAATTCAAAGCCATCTGAATCTTTTTAGTTCTGTACTGTCGAGCACTCAATTCTTTTTCTTCTCCTCTACAAATTGTAATACCTGTAGATTGGTCATGGAAGCTGTAAGCTTTAGCACCTACAGTTACTTTATATTTATCCATAATTTTACTAAGTTTTTAGATGTTTAAAATTAGGGGTAGGTCCTCGCAAAACCTACCCCATCAAGAAATGGAATTATTTGTAAAATAAACCAGGTGTAGTATTACTCAAGGTTAACCAAGAGATATGGGTCAATGTTCATGAATTCAGGGAATCCGAATTCAGTGAACTTCTTCTCTGCAGACAGAATCAATGCAGCATCCTGATACATCTTAGAGAAGCCTGTAGTCAGAGTAGCATAGATTGCCTGAGTCTGATTTGATACAATTCTTTCTGATTCAAGCATCAACTGTTTTGCAGTCAGTTTAATCAAAGCAGCAGTTGTATCAATCAACAGCAAGCCTTGGTCAGGTGTACCCGGGTGAATATAGAAGTTAGCATTCTTAGGTACAGGAGACTTCACATTCAGTGTAGCTTCAGTTGTACCAGAATGACGTTCTTTGAATTCCGGCAAGTTCAGCATTTCAATTGCTTGGTCTTCACCACCAATCATAGTAGTAAAGTTACGTCCCATACGAGCAGCTCTTACCCAGATATGCAGCAAATCTTTGTAAGTGATACCATTCGTAGTTTCGTATACACCGATAACCGGAGCAGATTCTGAACCATCGGGTTTGTTACCGTTGATAACAACATCCATTGCCAGAGTATCCATTGCATAACCGAGCTGAACACCAAAGTCACGAAGGTAGATTGCCAATACATCCAGAGATACATAGTTACGAACTTCATCAGTAAGTTTGAATCCCTTACCAATTTTGAAGAGACTTACTGATTTCTGTCCAAAGCTTACATCTCCCAATGGGATAGTTTCTGCTTCGTTAACCTTTGCAGGAGCAGCATCGGACATATTAATCATCGGCATGATTGCGCTAAGACCACTGATTGACTGGTCAGATGCAATAATCTCCGGATAGAATGGAGCCTGGCGCATACCAAGAGTGATGGCAGAACGAATGATTTCCGGAACAATCCAACGAACATCTTGCTGAGGCATTGTGAAGATGTTTTCCATTGTGTCGATTTTCGGATTGATATCCAACTTCTCGAACAATTCATCTTGGGTAATACCCCATTTACCAGTGGTAAGTTCACCTAATGTGATGTCCACAGGTTTCTTGTTCTGTGAACCTTGACGGTAAGCATCCAACTGCTGTACCATTTGAGGAAGTTCTTTTGCGAAGTCTTCTCTCTTCAACTTTGAAATATCAACTTTTTCCATGTTTCTTCTTCTCTTATTTAATAAGTACTTGAATTACCTCGTTTGCCTCATCTGCAGGTATGATGGCAATGAAAGGTGTAGCATCTGTTGACTGGTTTGCTTTTACAAATCGGCCGTTCAGTAAGTCACCAGAGGGAACTACATATCCTGCTTTTAAGTCAGCAGCATTAGATACCCAGTTACAAATCATGTAACCTTCTACAGCAACAGTTACCTCTACTGGGAATTTGTTCTGTGCTTGGTAAGCAGGATTTACATTGTCGGTTACTGCCACTCCGATATATACCTGAGTAGGTTCAGTGTAAGGCTCAATTAAACCGTCTTCTCCAAGAGCTACCGGCATACCTTGCAAAATTGTTTCACCATCTTTTACACAGAAAGCTTGGTGCAATTTGTGTGATTCACTTTTGTAAATCACCGCTCTTGGGGTCTTTTCCCCAAACAGCGTCATTGGCTGGTCTTTGTTTACGATTTTAGTCATAACAGTGATATTTATCGATTATTACTTGAATTTCTTCTTATACAAGTCTTCGAGGGTTTCCGAAGTAGACTTGGCTTCTGCATTCGAAGTAGTTGCAGGTTTCTGAGTTCCAGTCTTTTCATCATTCTCTGCAACAGAAGAAGCACGGCTTACATCATGAGAACCACAGCTTGCACATACCATTGGGAATTTTTCTTCCAGACGACTCTGATAATCCTTGGTCAAGGAGATAAGAGTAACGATGCCGGTAGTTTCGGCATTCAACATTGTAACAATAGTTTCATCGGCTTTGTCACCCATCAACTTCTTGTAAGTAGCAACAGCACTTTCACGGAGAGAAGCAATATGATTCCTTCCTACAGTTGCCATTTCCTTCAAGTTTGCAACTTCTGCATTCAGATTGGTAATCTGTTCTGTAAGAGAAGACTTCTCTGTAGTAAGATTATCTACCGTTGTCTGAAGACTGTTTTTGGATGATACCAAGCTTTGAATACAAGAAATAACTTCTTCCTGAGTCATTTCTTTGCCCTCTGCCAGAGATAACATGTTATCTCCGAAAAGCTTTTCTAAAAATTCTTGCAATTCTTTGTTCATATTTTCTTTATTAGGATTATGATTTTCTTGGGTACCATTATCATTAAAAGAATCTGGAGTATTGTCCTTTTCTTGGAATGAGTTGAAATCCGTTTTGTAGTCAGTAAAGAAGTACTGTTTGGACTTGTCATCCCGATATTCCTCATAAGAAGACCAGGTTCTTTTTGCAAAGGTTGGATTAATGATTTTACCATCTTCACCAATCTTTTGAGCAAATGAATCAGCTCCATGAGATACCAGGGATGTTTCCATATATCGAACTACCTCAGTAACTATTCTACGAACCATTTCACCTTTAGAGTCATAAGTACCAAGTTTTTGATAGAATTCACCATCTTCCATTCCTGGGTGTGATTTATCCCACTTAAACTGTACTGTTACCGAGTTACTATGAATTGAAGGAGGTTCCATAAGAATACCTCTAGCAATTCTTGGGTTAGCTTTACCATCAATCTTCAAAATACCGTTGATACCTGCAGGTATAGTAAAGCTTCCATCCTTATAAGACTCCTGCCACATTACTTGAGATACAGCTCCAATTGCATTACCAATATTTGTTTCATGGTCGCAATTTACTGTTTGCCCGAGTAACAGTTTCATGGAAGCCTTAAGTACTCCATTCTGACCAAAGTCAGTAGGATTCCAGTTCTTGGATACAATCGTTTCAGAAAGTAACCTAAACATTGGTTCTATGAACTCTTCGTCCTTCGGAGTAAGTTCCGATTTATCAAGGTTTGGATAATAGGTATTATAATCTATATCCCCTCCCCAAAATCCAAATTGAGCAATGGTATCCGGTGTCGGAGTCTTCCATTTGTAATAATTCTCTGAGAAAGCCTGGGCTCCAACTGCTTCTGGGATATACCCAGCCATAATGGTATGACCCTGGCCAATCACCATTGAATCAAGATGCTCTTTGTTTCTTTTAGTAAATTTACTCATCTTGCTTTTGTATTTTGGTCTCCACGAGATGGAGCCGGATTAGTTTTATCTCTTGACCTACGAGCAGATTGATTTTTATCATCTTGCCTTTGCTTCTTCTTAGTTCCTTCTTGAGGGTCTGAGTTACCGCCTTTAGCAAATTGGTCCTCAAGTGAAACTCTTGGTTCATTCTCATCAGGAGAATCATAACCCATTGCCCAAGCATATTGGTCTTGGCTAATGATACCAGCCTTATATAATAAATCCAGGTTTTGGATTTTATACTGAAGACCTTGTTGAACCTTAACTTCATCAGAGATAGTTGAAGTTCCCCATGATATCTTTATTCCTTTATTATCAAAGCCTGCCAGACGCAGTTCTAGAGAATAAAGGAAATCTAATACATAAGTTACAAGCATTTGGATATTTTTTAACTGGCTGATTAACTTAGACAGCATTATACCCGTTGCTCCTTCTCCTGTTGTTGAACTAACTCCGATAAGGTTTCCATTAACTCCCAAACCATTTGCAACTGATTGCTGATTCATATTCCAGGGTTTCTCAATATTACCAAGTTCCTTGGTAGTTGAATTGAGTTTAAACTCATGGTCATCGATGTAACCAGTTACTATACCGTCTTTCATACCATTACGAAGATTTCTTTTCAAATCTCTTAGGGTACGTTCAAGACGGGATTGATAAGCTTGTAAGCTTTCATTAGGATTCTGGTCTGGTTTAGTCATCTTAGCTTCCAAGAATCCTACCATACCAACCATTTCCATTATGTGTTTGAAGTTAACCTTCATATCATGTTGGCCTTTTAATGAATCCAATGCTGCCATAAAAGGAGGAATCCCATAAGGTTCATCGGTATCATTAAACATACCAGCATACACATAAGTTTCTGGATTTAGTTTGATATAATCTTGGTGCTTGACAAAGTAATTCTTATTCCTCTGGTAAGGAGAATATACTCCATTGTTCTCTCTTTTGAAAACAATGTTCTCGGGTCTAAGGAATAAGACTGTGTCCAAACCATCCAACATATCATTGGGAACTCCTTCAACAGAGATAGCTCCACTAACAAGGCATTGTACAATCATCTTATTAACTAGACCATCTATACCAGCAGTATACCTGGACCATTTCTTAGTAGCTTCAGTAAGATGTTTTCTCATCTTATCTGCCTCGGCATCCGAGTTATTTGGGAATGTTACCGTATGACCAGTATTTGCCAACTTAAACATATCCTGCAAAGCAATGCCCATATCCGGATTTACCTTATATAAATCACGAATCAAAGGGATTACTTCAACACGAAAAGAAGGGTCTACCATTACGGTCATCCCTTTCAGAGTACTGAGTAAAGAGTTATCTTCATCCACGGATACTCTACCAGGAGATATAGCAGCAGCTTTTGGCTTGCTTGGCTCCTTGTTTGATTCAGGAGGTGGGTCTTTCTTCCTACCCCAACTCCAATTAAAATTGAGCTTTTTCATTTCGGTTGTACTATTACGTTAGTTTTTCCTTTTCTTATGTGATTACAGATTGCTTTACCGAATATAGAGTCATCTGCATATACATCTCCTTCTAGGTCTACATCTACTGTAGAGTTGTTAGCTCTATGCTTACCCATTGCAACTGGCCTACCTAAACCATCATATATGAAGGTATATGCTTCTTGAACAAAGAAAGGGTCTTTAACAGTGATATTATCTTCTCGAATATCCTGTTCAAGTCCCTCTACAATAACAGAACGGTTCTTTTGTGTAGTTAACCATCCTGGAGATTTATCTACCTCAGGTCTAGATTTACCTTTCTTTTTAAGCATTTTCTGATAGTAATACAGTTTTGGATAGCCTTCAGTTTGAAGAGCAGAAGTTACTGCTAATCCAACATCGTTGGATTCTGGAGCAATAGTAGCAAAGTTAAATAAATGCCCTGTATCTCCAAGCAATCTTGCATACTTATCTACTGAAAGTCTACCTTTGAATACTGCTTGTTCTTCTCCCTGTTTATCCATGCATGTAAATGCAGAGTAGTCAGAAGACCTACCAGTTGAAACGTCAGCACCAATGAAATACTCCTTATCTGGTGCTGGTTCCAAGAATTGCCGATATTGACCATTGAATCTTTTCTTAATAACCGGATAATCACTAAGACAGTCTTCGATAGCTTTGATATCAGCTAAGTCGAAGACCGTATTTCCAGAGGATAAGAAGTCACCATCGATTTCTTGTGCAGTTCTTTTTGTTCCAAGAGCAGAAGACATTTCATTGTACCAATTAATATCTCGTTCTGGGTGCATTTGCCAATACAATCGTAGTGGGTTAAATGGGTTTCCACCTGCAATAGCATCAACCCAAGTTGAGTGGTAGAAGTTACCAACTCCATAAGGAGTGGAATTGATGATAGCAGCTCCACCAGTGGAAAGAGTAGGAAAAGCGGCTGCCCAGATTTGGGCTGCCCATCTAACTACTGCTGCTTCATCAATTACCAATAAAGATAGAGATTCTGAACGACCTGCTTCCGAAGACGTTGGAATAGATTCTATGAATGAGCCATTATCGAACTCTATCATTGATGCAGAACCATACTCTCCCGAACGACCATTGATAATCGGTGTCTGTAAATACCATGGCAGGTTTTTGTACATGAACTTAATTTTCTTAAGTACCTTCTTTGCTGTTGTGTCCTTGATTGAGATAATGTTAATCTTCTTGTTAGGATGATACATTGCCAACCATAGGCAGTACATAGAAATGAGCTCCGTAATACCTGCCTGCCTGAACTTAAGCAGAATATTGAAACGTTCTTTTACGAAGTTATACAGAACCGATTTTTGATACGGGTAAAGTTCAAATCTTACCTTTCCCCTCATAGGGTGTATCACATAAGTGAAAAGGCTAAAGTAAAAAACATCATTACTAACTTTAGCAAGTGTTGCTAGTTCTTCTCTTGTAAGAGCAGATGTGTTAGTTTCTATGTTAATCTTCTTTGCCATAATCAAAAGTTATATGTTACTGAAAACTCTAAGTCAGCTTTTATTCCCGAAAAGAACTTCGGATAATGAAAAGCATTTATACCAAGTTTATAATTGAAATTAGTAGTCTTGATTGAAAGGCCTGTCCCTATGTCTAACATTTGATTAAAGACCCTATATTTACCATAAACGTATGGACTTAGAGTTAGTTTTCTAATTCTTTTTTGAGTTAATTGACCTTCATACCAATTGTACTTATACTTATCTAAGTCCATGTTAAACATTCTCGTTGAATAGGAGTTTGTTTCCTTGTTGAATAAACTTAGGTTCAATTGGTTTTTATCCAAGGTAAATTGGACCAGAGAATCTTCTCTACTAATTCTATTCGAAGTAACCGCTGTTGAATCAGAAGCTTGGGGTTTAGTCGAATTGCTACTGTTTCGATAGAAGTCGTAGAGAAGAATTCTCTGGGGCTGAACCAATTGTGTATATGGTGATTGGGGCTTGAAGTTCTCTTTCAGTTTGATTGTATCAGGAATGCCAATGACCGATGAATCAGGAAGTTGTCTGATATATGAATTCAGTTTGTAATTCCTGAAGCAAAGGTAAATAGTAAATCCTAGTAGCAAAAGTACTAAGGCATTCTTTAGGTTTTTCTTGTTCATAAGCTAACATATTAATTATCAATGACTTGGCATTCAGTTGCCAAGAGTAATACATACTTAATCAATTCAAATTCAATCAGTTACGAAACTGGCTTGTTCTCCTTCTCCCTTAACAATCCCTTTTCCTTTCAGATTAGAATTATGTTTAGAATTATGTTCTTATTGGCTAATAGTCTAATAGCTAATAGCTATAGGTAAGCTAAACAAAAAAGAGAAAATATATAAAAGAGAAAAAATAAAAATTCAAGGTATCTGGGCCTTCTTGATACATTGCCTAAACCAAATCCCAACTTCATATACCGAACCTTTGGCAATTGTATACCTTGCCTTGTTAAGCCAGTAATGGTAATCCTTAAAATCACCTTCGAAGGTATCACCATTCTTGTGAAGGTAAACTTTGAATTTATCTGGGAATCCCATAATTGCCTTGAAGTCTTCGATTCCCAAAGGATAACCATCGGGTCTGAATTGCCTATCTGCAGGTCTGAGAGTTAATGGGGGTTTATCATACTCTAATCGATATACTCCTGGAAGAGTACTCATCTTTGCAGTTTTGATAGGCCACTTCTTTTCATCTTTAAAATCTCTAACCCAGAGTCTATGTATCTTTGCTACTGTAAGATTCTTCTTTTCGGGAAGCTTCCGATAGTCATACATTGCCAGAGTTTTACTCATAAACGGAATCTGGTTAGTATTATTTTCCTGAGAGAATGTGAGTGGTTTAAGTAGATTTCTAGTAATTGTTGGGTTTTTTACTTGAAATACTTCATCAAAAGCATTCAAGTATTTCTTACCGGTTTTCTTATGCACTCCAATGACAATTAAACGTTTCCTTGATACTTGGGAGTTCCCATAGTCAGAAACGCTTCTTTCGTGAAAAATAAGTTTATAGTCTTTAAAGAAGTCCGTTAACATTTTTTTAGAAATGAGAGATAGCAATCTTGGTAGGTTTTCTATAAGAAAGAGAGCAGGTTCGTAATATTGAA
>OJRW01000484.1_pt1 | contig 38330 bp, 47 predicted proteins | sample 1599231 | NCBI WGS metagenome assembly OJRW01 (sample SAMN04168656, study PRJEB22393) | human gut metagenome | biome: human gut microbiome; feature: stool | host: Homo sapiens | collected 2014-03-17
TCAGAAGAGTTTCCTCCTCTAAACGCAGTCTCCTCAATTCTTTTAAATATGCATTTTCTATTCTAAGTTTAAGTAGTTCGTCTTCAAGTTCTTTGACATGCTCGGCACTTGTATCCACGGGTTTTTCTCCGTCATATTTAGAAGGCTTTTTACATTCTCTTATATCCAATGTTTTCTTACGACCTTTCTTTTTAGGTCTCAAAGCATCAGGTCCGGCAATTCTGAAATCATTGACCCATTTTACAATCAATGATGGATTACTAATTCCTTGTGATAGTGCTAATTCCTGATATGAGACCTCACTTGATAGATACAATTCTACCATAGAAAGCTTAAATTGAAAAGTATATTTCTTATTTTGTCTCGAACGCATTAACCCTTCTTCACCAAATTCTCTGTATGCGTGTACCCATTCTTCAATTCTCCTCTTTGCAGGAATGTTATATTTACTTGCTAAATATCTATACCCACCTTCAGCATTTAGATATGCCTGCACAACCTCCATTTTAAATTCAAAACTATATTTTGCCATGAAAAAACCGACCTCCCAATAGTTAGATTTTTGGTCTAACTTTTGGGGGTCGGTTCAAATTTTAGTGTCCCTATTATATTGCTTTATTTTATCATTTCGATTAAATCGGGGATACATTCCTCGAATTTAACGGCGTACCAATGCTCTTTTTCACTGCCTATGGTATGTTTGATACAGTCAACAGTGAAGTCAACGGCTATTTTAACTGCCTTACCCATATCAAAACCTTTAACCAATGCACCGCACAATGTGCTTGAAAAAATATCGCCTGTACTGTGGAAGTAACCTGGAATATTTTCGTTAAAGTACGATGAAAATTCGCCTGTTTCTCTGTTGTAGGACATAACGCCCTGTGAATTATCGTCAAAACTTACACCTGTAAGAACGACAATTTTTGAACCGAGATTTGAAAGACGTATAAGCAGATTTTTTATATATTCTTCGTCATATCCGCTGTCGATATAGTCCTCGTCAAGCAGCTGTGCCGCTTCGGTAAGGTTAGGCACGATTACGTCGGCTTTTGAACAAAGTTTTTTCATTTCCAAAGCAAAATCTTCGGTGAATCCGGCATAAAAATGTCCCTTGTCACCCATTACGGGGTCAACGATTATAAGGTTATCGTCAGTCTTGAATTTATCGAAAAAGTCCGAAACTATTTTTATCTGCTCAAATGAGCCTAAATAACCTGTTGCAACTGCGTCAAATTTTAAATCAAGGCTTTTCCAATGGTCTGCGATAGACGGAATATCGTTCGTTAAATCGCGATATGTATAGCCTGTAAATCCGCCTGTATGCGTTGAAAGTACCGCCGTAGGTACGGGACAAGCTTCTATACCCATTGCGGAAATTATAGGAAGCGCAACGGTAAGCGAACATTTACCGAAACACGAAATATCTTGTATTGACACAATTCTTTTCATTCTAAAACTCCATTCCTTCGTTTATAAACGACTTTAGATATTTTATAACATTTCATTGTTAATGTCAATAAAATCATCATAAAGTTGTCCGAATGTACATAATTTAATATACATAAATAAATATTGGGAGGCGAGAAAAATTGTGTTATGACTATGCGAGAATGTTGAAAGACATAGAAATGCTTACGGACAATTATAACATTATAGAAAGATTTTCGATAGGAAAGAGTGTTATGCAGAAAGATATTCCGTGTTTGAAAATCGGAAAGGGAAAGAAAAAACTGCTTTTAAGCGGTGCGTATCACGGACTTGAATATCTTACGGCGGCTTTTTTGATAAAATTTGTGTCAAATTACACCGTAAAGCTGATGACGGAAACGGAATATCGTCAGTATCTGGATATGTACGGCGATAAATTCCGCGTCGGCATGGGCGCTGCAGCTGTCAAGGAACTGCTGCAGGGCCTGGACCTGGACCAGCTGGACAAACAGCTCCGCGATGAACTCCGCGATTCGTCGGGCCAGCGCCGCGTCCGCGCTATCCGCCGGCTGGAAGTCGTCGAAGCCTTCCGCCACTCCGGCAACAAACCGGAATGGATGATTATGGATGTCATCCCGGTCATCCCGCCGGAACTGCGCCCGATGGTACAGCTCGACGGCGGCCGCTTCGCTACGTCTGACCTGAACGATCTCTATCGCCGGGTCATCAACCGTAACAACCGCCTGAGCCGCCTCTTGGAACTGGGCGCACCGGACATCATCGTCCGCAACGAAAAACGTATGCTCCAGGAAGCCGTCGATGCCCTCATCGATAACGGCCGCCGCGGCCGTCCGGTCACGGGCCCGGGCAACCGTCCCCTGAAATCCCTGTCGGATATGCTGAAAGGGAAACAGGGCCGTTTCCGCCAGAACTTGCTCGGTAAACGTGTCGACTACTCTGGCCGTTCGGTTATCGTCGTCGGTCCGGAAATGAAGATGCACCAGTGCGGCCTGCCGAAAGAAATGGCCCTGGAACTCTTCAAGCCTTTCGTCATGAAGAAACTTGTCGAAAAAGGCATTGCTACCAATATCAAGAACGCTAAGAAGAAAGTCGAACGCGTCAACAGTGAAGTCTGGGACGTCCTGGAAGACGTCATCAAGGAACATCCTGTCCTCTTGAACCGCGCCCCGACACTGCATCGTCTGGGTATCCAGGCTTTCGAACCGATCCTCTGGGAAGGCCGCGCCATCAAACTGCATCCGCTGGTTTGCACGGCATTCAACGCCGACTTTGACGGTGACCAGATGGCCTGCCATCTGCCTCTTTCCGTAGAAGCCCAGTCCGAAGCGCGGACGCTCATGCTTTCGTCTCATAACATCCTGGCTCCGAAAGATGGCAAACCGGTCGCCGTCCCGACACAGGACATGGTCCTCGGTGCTTATTACCTGACCCTGGTCAAACCGGCTGCCAAGGGCGAAGGCAAGATTTTCTCCAACTACGATGAAGTCATGCTCGCTTACGATGCCAAAGTCATCGACATCGAAGCCCTGATCAAGGTCCGCATCCCTGGCCACGGCCTCATCGAAACGACGGCAGGCAAACTGCTCTATAACTATCAGATCTATGAACCACTGCGCCTCTTCCATACGGATAAAGTCATGGTCTTCACGGACCCGAAGGACACGGTCTTCGCCTATGAAAACGGCCTCATCGACTGGTCCCACTTCGTCAAGATCAAAGACGAAGAAGGCCATATCCGCGACTATGGTTTCTCGCAGCTGAAAGAAAAATTCGGTGTCGACCTCACGGCTACGCGCCCCTTGCCGAAGCGTAAGATCGACGAAGCCGCTGTGGCTGAATTCAAGAAAGATAAAGAATATGTCGACGTCAACTGCCTGGGCGTCCTCATGAGCAAGAAACAGATCGGCAAACTCGTCGATGCCTGCTTCCACCTCGTCGGCAATACCAAGACGGCAGAACTTCTGGACAAGATCAAGGCCATCGGCTACCATTACGCCCGCCAGGCCGGTATGTCCATCGCTATTTCTGATATTCAGATCCCGGCAGAAAAATGGGATATCCTCAATGAAGCCGACAAGAAGGTCCAGAACGCCTATGCCATGTATCAGCGCGGCTTGATTACCGAAAACGAACGCTATAACAAGAGCGTCGAAATCTGGACAAAGGCCACTAACGACGTTACGGATGTCATGATGGATAACATGGACCCGTTCAACTCGATCTTCATGATGGCTGACTCCGGCGCTCGAGGCAGCCGTGACCAGATTCGTCAGGTTGCCGGTATGCGTGGCTTGATGGCTGACCCGTCGGGCCGTATCATCGACTTGCCGATCAAAGCGAACTTCCGCGAAGGCCTGTCCGTACTGGACTACTTCACCTCGTCTCACGGCGCCCGTAAAGGCTTGGCCGATACGGCACTGCGTACAGCTGACTCGGGTTATCTGACCCGTCGTCTCGTCGACGTCTCTCAGGACGTCATCGTCCGTGAAGATGACTGCGACGTATTCGGCATCGACCTCGTCCGCGAACGGGCCCGTCTGGCCAGCTCGTGCCGCCAGGCTGTCAACCTCCTGCGCGACAAGCTCATCGGCCGCGTCCTGGCCCGTGATGTAGCGGATCCGGAAACCGGCGACATCGTCTTCCCGGCAGAACATCTCCTGACCAACGACGATATGGATACGGTCATCGAACACCAGATCCCGAAACTCTACCTCCGCGGCAGCCAGATGGATATCAACGATGACCTGAACCACACCAACGTCATCGAAACGGTTTCCCTCGGTGCTCCGGAAGAAGGTTTCCGCGCAGCTATCCGCAAATCCATGGCGGAAAATATGCTCGGCAAGACTGTCGAAAAAGCCGTCATCGATTCCAACGGCATTGAAATCTGCGCCAAAGGCACGCCGCTCACAGAAGATGCCATCGACCGCATCCTCAACAGCGACGTCGATGAAGTCAAGGTCCGCAACAACGACATCCGCGGCGTCGAAGTCACGGCTATCGTCGAAGACAGCGGCAACGGCGTCATCGAATCGCTGGAAGACCGCATCGAAGGCCGTACGGCTGCCGAAACCCTGGTCAACCCGGAAACGGGCGAAGTCATCGTTGCCCTCAACGAAGAAATCATGGCAGACCAGGCCAAAGAAATTGCAAAATACTATGATAAAGTCCGGATCCGCAGCGTCCTCACCTGCCGCAGCCGTTATGGCGTCTGCGCGAAGTGCTATGGCCGCGACCTCGGTACGGGCGGCAAGGTCAATGTCGGCGAATCGGTCGGCACCATCGCTGCTCAGTCCATCGGTGAACCGGGCACACAGCTGACCATGCGTACCTTCCATACGGGCGGTGTCGCAACGGCCGGCGATATCACCCAGGGTCTTCCTCGTGTCGAAGAATTGTTTGAAGCCCGTAAGCCGAAGGGCAATGCTATCGTCACGGAAATCAGCGGTACCGTATCGATTACCGAAAAAGAAGACCATCACGATATCAACATCGTCCATGTCACTTCCAAGGACGGTGAAGAACGGAGCTACACCATCCCGTTCGGTTCGCACCTCGTCGTACATGAAGGCGACTTCATCGAAAAGGGCAGCCGCATCACGGCCGGCTCCATCAACCCCCACGACATCCTGCACATCCTGGGTGTCGAAGCTACCCAGCGGTACCTCGTATACGAAGTACAGAAGGTATACAAATCCCAGGGTGTTGGTATCAACGATAAGCACATCGAAGTCATCGTACGCCAGATGCTGCGCAAGATGAAGATCGAAGACGCCGGCGATGCCGATGTATTGCCGGGCGATTATATCGACGTCAACATCTTTGAAGATATGAACAAGCGCATCGAAAGCAATGGCGGCAAGCCCGCTATCGGCCAACCGATGCTCCTCGGTATCACCAAGGCCGCACTGGCAACGGACTCCTTCCTGTCGGCTGCATCCTTCCAGGAAACGACCCGTGTCCTGACCGATGCTGCTATCAAAGGCAAGATCGACCCGCTCCTGGGCCTCAAAGAAAACGTCATCATCGGTAAACTCATCCCGGCTGGTACGGGCATGAGCCGCTACCGCAAGATCAAGGTCGTAAAGACCGTTCCGTCTATCAGCTATGAAGACGAAGAAGGCAACCCCGTAGACGCACCGGAAGGTGCCGATACGACACCGGAAGCCGGACATTAAGAGAGTAAAAAAGGGCTGTCGCATGTGCGACAGCCCTTTTTTGTTGTTAGTGGTTCGTCGTTCGTAGGGGCTCGCACGTGGCGAGCCCGTTTTGTATATATGGAAAGGCTCGTGGCTCACGAATCACTAGGACACGTGTAATAAAAAATGTACTGATTACGCAGTTTTTACCAAAAAACTCATTGACATATAATAAGCGTGATGATAAAATATCTAAGTGTCGCAATGAAAGTATTGCGTCTAAATTGCAAGACGTAAGGAGTGAGGTTTCGTGAGCTTGGAACTAGCTGCCAGTGTCCGCAAGACCGTGGGCGCGAAGCAAACCCTGAAAGCAATGAAACGAAACGAAGTCACACAACTGTACATCGCCAATGATTGCGATGAACAGGTCGTAGCGCCGCTTATTGCAGAAGCCGAAGGCGCTCACATCCCTGTCGACCGCGCGTATACCATGACGGAGCTGGGCATGGCCTGCCACATCAAGGTAAAAGCTGCAGCCGTCGGCTTGTTAAAATAATTTTCGGTAACATCATCTCATGAGCTCTGCTCGTTGATGATTACATTATAAATCTAATTGTTTGGAGAGGAGGTGCCCAAATGCCAACAATCAGCCAATTGGTTCGTAAAGGACGTCAGGTTGCCGTCACAAAATCGACAGCACCGGCTTTGAAAAACTGCCCGCAGAAACGCGGTGTTTGCACTCGTGTGTACACAGCTACCCCGAAAAAACCTAACTCGGCTCTGCGTAAAGTTGCCCGTGTTCGCTTGACGAACTCCATCGAAGTAACTGCTTATATTCCCGGCATTGGTCACAATTTACAGGAACACAGTGTTGTATTAATCAGAGGCGGTCGTGTCAAAGACCTTCCTGGTGTACGTTATCACATCGTCCGCGGTGCCTTGGATACAGCTGGCGTAGCAGATCGTCAGCAGTCCCGTTCTAAATACGGCGCTAAGAAAGGCAAATAAGATTTGCCTTTTAAGATGAACAAGATGACTTACATAGCATAGAGGAGGAATTAGACATGCCAAGAAAAGGCCCCGTGCCGAAGCGTGATGTGCTGCCGGATCCGGTGTACCATTCCAAATTGGTAACGCGCTTCATCAACAAAGTTATGTTGGACGGCAAAAAAGGTGTCGCTGAAACCATCGTTTATGATGCTTTCGACATCATCCGTTCTAAAATGAATAAAGATCCTTTGGAAGTATTCGAACAGGCTCTCAACAACGTTATGCCTGTCCTGGAAGTCCGTGCCCGCCGCGTCGGTGGTGCTAACTACCAGGTTCCTGTCGAAGTACGTGCAGACCGTCGCCTGTCCCTCGGTATCCGCTGGACTGTCGGCTATGCCCGTAAACGCGGCGAACGCACGATGAAAGAAAAGCTCGCTGGCGAATTGATGGACGCCTTCAACAACACAGGCGCTGCTATCAAGAAAAAGGAAGATACTCATAAAATGGCTGAAGCTAACAAAGCTTTCGCACATTATCGTTGGTAATTTACGATATTTATTATTTTTTGAGGAGTGGAAAAAACCGTGCCAAGAGAATTTTCTTTGGAAAAAACGAGAAATATTGGCATCATGGCTCACATCGATGCTGGTAAAACCACGACAACAGAACGTATCCTGTTCTACACCGGCCGTGTCCACAAGATCGGCGAAGTTCATGACGGCGCTGCTACCATGGACTGGATGGCTCAGGAACAGGAACGTGGTATCACCATCACGTCGGCTGCTACGACAGCTCACTGGAAGGGATACCGCATCAACATCATCGATACTCCGGGGCACGTCGACTTCACCGTTGAAGTTGAACGCTCGCTGCGCGTACTCGACGGCTCTGTTGCTGTTTTCTCCGCAAAGGGCGGCGTAGAACCGCAGTCGGAAACGGTATGGCGTCAGGCTGAACATTACCATGTTCCCCGTATCGCATTCGTCAACAAGATGGATACGACCGGTGCTGACTTCCTGAACGTTGTCGATATGATGAAAGATCGTCTCCAGGCGAATGCCGTTGCTATTCAGCTCCCGATTGGCGCTGAAACAACCTTCCGCGGCATCATCGACCTCATTACCATGAAAGCAGAAGTCTATGACGATGCACTCGGTAAAGAAATCGAAGTTGTCGACATCCCGGAAGACGAATTAGAAGAAGCTAAGAAATATCATGACATCATGGTTGAAGCTGTTTGCGATACCGATGAAGACCTCATGATGAAATACCTCGAAGGTGAAGAAATCACCATCGACGAATTGAAAGCAGCTATCCGTAAAGGCGTCTGCACGAACAAATTGTTCCCGGTCCTCTGCGGTTCTGCTTACAAGAACAAAGGGATCCAGATGCTCCTCGACGCTGTCGTCGACTACATGCCGAGCCCGTTGGATATTCCTCCGGTCAAAGGCACCAACCCCGACACTGAAGAAGAAGAAACCCGTGAAGCTGATGACAATGCACCGCTTTCCGCATTGGCATTCAAGATCATGGCTGACCCCTTCGTCGGCAAACTGGCATTCTTCCGCGTTTACTCCGGTACGTTACAGGCCGGTACCTATGTCTACAACTCGACAAAAGGTAAAAAAGAACGTGTTGGCCGTATCCTCCGGATGCACGCTAACCACCGTGAAGAAGTCCGGGAAGCCTACACGGGCGATATCGGCGGCATCGTCGGCCTGAAAGATACGACTACAGGCGATACACTGTGCGATGAAAAACACCCGATCATCCTTGAAAAGATGGAATTCCCGGATCCGGTTATTTCCGTAGCCGTTGAACCGAAGACGAAAGCTGACCAGGAAAAAATGGGCATTGCCTTGGCTCGTCTGGCTGAAGAAGACCCGACATTCAAAGTCAAGACCGATGCTGAAACCGGCCAGACCATCATCTCCGGTATGGGCGAACTCCATTTGGATATCATCGTCGACCGCATGTCCCGTGAATTCAAAGTAGACTGCAACGTCGGCAAACCGCAGGTTGCTTACCGCGAAACCATCCGCAAAGATGTCAAGTCTCGTGGTTTCTTCAAGCGTCAGTCCGGCGGCCGTGGTCAGTATGGTGACTGCTGGCTCGAACTCATTCCGCAGGAACAGGGCAAAGGCTACGAATTTGAAAACAAAGTCGTTGGCGGCGCTATTCCTAAGGAATACATCGGCTCCGTTGAAGCCGGTGTCAAAGAAGCAATGGAAACAGGCGTTTTGGCTGGTTTCCCGATGGTCGATATCAAAGTCGTCGTATACGACGGTTCTTACCATGAAGTCGACTCCTCGGAAATGGCCTTCAAGATCGCTGGCTCTATGGGCTTCAAAGAAGGTGCCCGCAAGGCAGACCCGGTTCTCCTCGAACCGTACACGAAAGTCGAAGTTGTCGTTCCTGAAGAATACATGGGCGACGTCATCGGCGACCTCAACTCCCGCCGTGGTCGTGTCGAAGGTATGGAAATGCGCTCCGGTGCAGAACATATCAACGCATTCGTACCGCTGGCAGAAATGTTTGGCTATGCAACGGATTTGCGTTCCCGTACGCAGGGCCGTGGCGTTTATACGATGACATTCGACCACTACGAAGAAGTTCCGAAGAACGTAGCCGAAAAAGTCATCAGCGAAAAAGGCTAATATAATTTAACTCACACTGGAGGAACAGCAAATGGCTAAAGAACATTACGAAAGAACCAAACCGCATGTTAACATTGGCACGATCGGTCACGTCGACCACGGCAAAACTACTTTGACAGCTGCCATCACCAAAGTTTTGGCTGAAAAAGGCTACGCTAAATTCGAAGACTATGCTGATATCGACAAGGCTCCGGAAGAACGTGAACGTGGTATTACAATCAACACGGCACACGTTGAATATGAAACAGACAACCGTCACTATGCACACGTTGACTGCCCGGGCCATGCTGACTATGTCAAGAACATGATCACCGGTGCTGCTCAGATGGACGGCGCTATCCTCGTCGTTTCCGCTGCTGACGGCCCGATGCCCCAGACTCGTGAACACATCCTCTTGGCCCGCCAGGTTGGTGTACCGGCTATCGTCGTATACCTCAACAAAGCTGACCAGGTTGACGATCCGGAACTCATCGAACTCGTTGAAATGGAAGTTCGTGATCTCCTCAGCTCCTACGATTTCCCCGGCGACGAAGTTCCTATCGTAGTTGGCTCTGCTCTCAAAGCCCTCGAAGGCGACGAAAGCGAAATCGGCAAACCGTCCATCCTCAAATTGATGGATGCTGTTGACGAATACATCCCGACTCCGCAGCGCCCGACGGACCAGCCGTTCCTCATGCCTGTCGAAGACGTCTTCACCATCACAGGCCGCGGCACTGTTGCTACAGGCCGTGTTGAACGTGGCGAACTCAAAGTTGGCGACGCAGTTGAAATCGTCGGCCTCGCTGACGAACCGAAAGATACGGTTGTTACGGGCGTTGAAATGTTCCGTAAGATCCTCGACCGTGCTGAAGCAGGCGACAACATCGGCGCTCTTCTCCGCGGCATCGACCGTAAAGAAATCGAACGCGGCCAGGTCCTCGCTAAACCGGGTACCATTCATCCGCACACGAAATTCAAAGCTCAGGTTTACGTCTTGACGAAAGACGAAGGCGGCCGTCACACTCCGTTCTTCAACGGCTATCGTCCGCAGTTCTACTTCCGTACAACTGACGTAACTGGCGTCATCCAGCTCCCGGAAGGCACTGAAATGTGCATGCCTGGCGATAACGTCAAAATGGATGTTGAACTCATCACTCCGATTGCTATCGAAGCCGGCCTCCGCTTCGCTATCCGCGAAGGCGGCCGTACAGTAGGCGCTGGCGTCGTTTCCGAAATCGAAGGCTAAAAATAGTTTGAAGTTTGTAGTACCGAGTTTGTAGAAAGAGGTTAAAATTTTTAGCCAATGACTGCAAACTAAAAACTACAAACTTGATACTTAAAAGAGGCTGTCGCATATGCGACAGCCTCTTTTTTGCATGCATTCATGCATGAATCGCAGTTCGCAGTCCGCTGTTCGCAAAACCATGCCACATGGACCCGTTAGGTGTATGGACATTCTTCACAGCGGGCCGCCCAAGGCTCCCTTCATAGGGGAGCTGGCCGCTGAAGGCGGTCTGAGAGGTTAAAGGACGGCCCCTACGCACAAGGCCGCAGGCCGTGAAAGATTTATCGCCTGGCTGCGATTGTAGGGGCTCGCACGTGGCGAGCCCGCTTCTGGCATAATGAGGGAATCGCGGTTATGGTAACGTGGGGCACCAAAGCCTCGCCTCATAGGAGAGGTGGCCCGAAGGGCCGGAGAGGTTAACCTCTCAGTCAGCTGCGCTGACAGCTCTCCTAGCAGGAGAGCCGGGCCGCTAACCACTAGCCACTAACTGCTAACAACTTAAAGGGCTTGTCGTCATGCGACGAGTCCTTTAGCATGATGCAACGACATGGGACCCATGTTAAATTGGTTCGATTATTTCTCAAAAACATAGAAAACTCCTTGCATGATGCGCCTTTTTGTAGTAAACTAAGTAAGTACGCGACAACAGGGTAATACCCTCTGCGGCGCGCTAAACTATGATATAAGATGTTGCCCGCCTTGCGGGGAAACTCTTATGGAGCAGTCTATTCAAGGAAATAGACGTTAGGAGGAATTAAGTAATGGCAAAACAGGAAAGAATTCGTATTCGCCTCAAAGCTTACGATCACAAAACGCTTGATCAGAGCGCGGCGAAAATCGTCGACACGGCGAAACGTACCGGTGCTATGGTATCCGGACCGATTCCGCTTCCGACAGAAAAGAACATCTTCACGATTCTTCGTTCTCCCCATGTCAACAAAGACTCTCGTGAACAGTTCGAACTCCGTACGCACAAACGCTTGATCGACATTCTCGAAGCATCCAACAAGACCGTTGATGCCTTGACAAGACTCGATCTGCCGGCAGGCGTAGACATCGAAATCAAATTATAGGAGGAGGTGCGATTATGTCTAAAGCTATTTTGGGTAAAAAATTAGGTATGACTCAGGTCTTTACTGAAGAAGGCGCAGTCGTCCCTGTAACCGTCGTCGAAGCTTCCCCGAACGTAGTTGTACGTGTCAAGACCGTTGATACGGACGGATACAACTCCATTCAGCTCGGCTATGGTGAAATCAAAGAAAAACATCTGACAAAACCCGTTAAGGGTCAATTCGACAAAGCAGGCGTTGCTCCTGTTAAGTATCTTCGCGAATTCCGTTTGACAGATACGCCGGAATATACGGTAGGCCAAACTCTGGCAGCTGATATTTTCGCAAGCGGCGATCTCGTCGACGTAATTGGCACCAGCAAGGGCAAAGGTTTTGCAGGTACCATCAAACGTCACGGTTTCCACCGCGGACCGATGGGTCACGGCTCCAAATCTCATCGTGAACCCGGTTCTCTCGGACCTATGACCAGTGGTGGCGGCGGTAAAGTCGTCAAAGGTAAAAAACTTCCTGGACAAATGGGTGGCAATCAGGCAACTGTTCTTCATCTCTCCATCGTCAAAGTCGACATGGACAAGAATCTGATCCTGGTTAAAGGTGGTATCCCGGGCGCCAAAGGCAGCCTCGTCATGATTCGCGATACTGTAAAACCCCGCTAATAGTTGTCTACAGGAAGGAGGATAAAATATAATGCCAAAAGTAAGCACGTATAATATTACCGGCGCACAGACCGGTGAAATCGAATTGAACGATAGCGTATTTGGCGTTGAAGTGAACGAAGCCGTTATGCGTCAGGCCGTTCTCCGTCAGCTCGCCAACCAGCGCTTGGGCACACATTCCACCAAAACTCGCGGTGTCGTTCGCGGTGGTGGCAGAAAGCCTTGGAAACAAAAAGGAACCGGCCGGGCCCGTGTAGGCAGCAACCGCAGCCCGTTGTGGGTTGGTGGCGGCACCATTTGGGGTCCCCATCCGCGCTCTTACGCACAGAAAATGCCGCGTAAAGCTCGTCGCCTCGCCGTTAAATCCGCTTTGAGCAATAAAGTCAATACTAACGAATTGTTCGTCCTCGACGAAATCAATCTCGCAGCTCCGAAGACGAAAGAAGTCGTCGCACTCATCAACAACTTCAAATTCGCTGGTGAAAAAGTCCTTTTCATCACCGACAACGATGAAGTCGTAGAACGCTGCGCACGCAACATCAAAGGCGTTAAAGCCATTTCCACTACGGGCGTCAACATCTTTGACCTGCTCCACTACACGAAATTGTTCGTTACGAAGAGCGCTGTAGCTAAGATTGAGGAGGTGCTCGCATAATGAACATGCATGATCTCTTGCTGAAACCGGTCATCACTGAAAAAACGACCATGATGATGTCTGATGGCAAATACACATTCAAAGTACCGCTCCGTGCTAATAAAGTTGAAATCCGTAAAGCTGTTGAAGCCGTCTTCGGCGTCAAAGTTAAAAGCGTAGCAACACTTCGCACGATGGGCAAATTCAAGCGCATGGGTAAATACATCGGCAAGCGCCCGGATTACAAGAAAGCCATCGTAACCCTTCAGGAAGGCGAAACCATCGAATTCTTCGAAGGAGCTTAAGGAATTAACGAATAAGGAGGAGGCACTACAATGGCCATTAAATCATTTAAACCGTACTCCGCTAGCCGCCGTTTCATGACTGTTTCGACATTCGAAGAAATCACGGCGTCTAAACCGGAAAAATCCTTATTGGCTAAAGTAACCAATAAGGGCGGTCGTAATAACAGCGGCCGTATGACTGTCCGCCATCAGGGCGGTGGTCACAAACGCCGTTATCGTTTGATTGACTTCAAACGTATTAAAGATAACATCCCGGCAAAAGTTGCGACGATCGAATACGATCCGAACCGCTCTGCCAACATCGCTCTTCTGTTCTACGCAGATGGCGAAAAGAAATATATCATCGCTCCGAACGGCCTTAAAGTTGGCGACGTCGTCTACAGCGGCCCGGAATCGGATATCAAAGTCGGCAACGCATTGCCGCTCCAGAATATCCCCCTCGGTACACTCGTACACAACGTTGAACTGAAAATCGGCAAAGGCGGCCAGATGGTCCGTTCTGCTGGTGAATCGGCTCAGCTCATGGCTAAAGAAGGCAACTATGCACTGCTCCGCCTTCCGTCCGGCGAACTTCGTCAGGTACACGTACGCTGCCGCGCTACGATCGGCGTAGTCAGCAATACGGATTATGAAAACATTACCATCGGTAAAGCCGGCCGTTCCCGTTGGAAGGGCATCCGTCCGGGCAACCGCGGTGTTGTCATGAACCCGTGCGATCATCCGCATGGCGGCGGCGAAGGTAAAGCTCCTGTTGGTCGTAAACGTCCGGTTACTCCTTGGGGTAAACCTGCTTATGGCGTTAAGACTCGCGACGCTAAGAAAGCTTCCAATAAATTCATTGTGAAGAGACGTAAATAAGTGTTGAGGAAAGGAGATAACTAAGTGTCCAGATCCATTAAAAAGGGCCCATTCGTAGCACACCATCTCTTGAAGAAAATCGACGCTATGAACGAAGCCAACGAAAAGAAAGTAATCAAAACCTGGTCCCGTGCCTCGATGATCCTGCCGAGCTTCGTCGGCCACACCATCGCTGTTCACGACGGCCGTAAACATGTACCTGTCTATATCACGGAAGATATGGTAGGTCATAAATTAGGCGAATTCGCACCGACTCGTACGTTCAAGGGTCATGCTAAAGCCGAAAAAGTAACTAAATAAGGGGGTAACATAAATGGCAGTAAAAGCTGTTACGAAACACATTCGCATTGCTCCCCGTAAAATTCGGATTGTTGCTGACTTGGTTCGGGGCAAAAACGTCGGCGAAGCTTTCGCTATCTTGAAATTCACTCCGAAAGTGGGTTCCCGTGTAGTTGAAAAAACTTTGCGCAGTGCCGTTGCTAATGCGGAACATAACAATGATATGGACGTTGCAAAATTGTTCATTTCTGAAATCTTTGTTGACCAGGATTCCACGATGAAACGTATTCATCCGCGCAGCCGTGGACAGGCCTTCAAAATTCTCAAACATTCCAGTCATTTGACGGTTGTTGTTGACGAAAAAGCATAAGGAGGGAAATGGAGTGGGTCAGAAAGTTAATGCCCATGGATTCCGCGTCGGCGTTTCCAAACCTTGGGACGCAAAATGGTATGCAGAAAAAGATTACGCTGCACTTTTGAATGAAGACGTCAAGATCCGTGAATTCTTAAAGAAACAGTTATACATCGCAGGTGTTTCTCGTATTGAAATCGAACGCTCTGCAAAACGTATCAAATTGATTATCCATACCGCAAAACCGGGCATGGTCATCGGCCGTGGCGGCGCAGGTATCGAAGATATTAAAAAAGCGTTGAAAGCCTTCACCACTAAGACTGTCGACGTAAACATCGCAGAAATCAAACAGGCCGAAATGGATGCAACCCTGGTTGCTGAAAACGTTGCCGGCCAGCTCGAACGCCGTATCGGCTTCCGCCGCGCTATGAAACAGTGCGTTGGCCGTACCATGCGTATGGGCGCTAAAGGTATCAAAATCATGTGCTCCGGCCGTCTTGGCGGTGCTGAAATCGCTCGCAGCGAAAGCCTTCGCGACGGTTCCATCCCCTTGCACACGCTCCGCGCTAACATCGACTATGGCTTCGCTGAAGCTCATACGACATATGGCTGCATCGGCGTAAAATGCTGGATTTACAAAGGTGAAATCCTCCCGGAAGCTAAGAAAGCTCCGAAGAAACGCGAAGGGAGTGAAGCATAATGTTAATTCCAAAACGTGTTAAATATCGTAAACAGTTCCGTGGCCGCATGAAAGGCCAGGCACATCGTGGTAATAAAGTTGCTCATGGCGATTTCGGTCTCGTCGCTCTCGAACCGTCGTGGATTACGAACCGCCAGATCGAAGCAGCCCGTATCGCTATGACCCGTTATATCAAACGTGGTGGTAAAGTCTGGATCAAAATCTTCCCGGACAAACCGATCACGGCAAAACCGGCTGGTACTCGTATGGGTTCCGGTAAAGGCGCTCCTGAATACTGGGTTGCCGTTGCAAAACCGGGCCGCGTACTCTTTGAAATGGGCGGTGTAAGCGAAGAAATTGCTCGTGAAGCAATGCGTCTTGCCGGCCATAAGCTGCCGATTAAAACGAAGTTTGTTGTTAAAGGTCAGGAATTAGGTGGTGAATAAAATGAAGGTTAAAGAAATCCGTGCGCTGAGCGCTGCCGAAATGGATGAAAAAGTGGTTAGCCTGAAAGAAGAATTGTTTAACCTCCGTTTTCAACATGCGACCGGCCAATTAGAAAATCCAATGCGTATCCGCGAAGTCAAAAAGACGATCGCTCGCATCAAAACGGTACAGCGTGAAGCAGAACTGAAAGCGCAGGCGTAAGAAACGTCCATAATTGGAATCTAAAAGGAGGTCACAAGCACAGATGGAAAGAAATGAACGGAAAATCCGCGTAGGTAAAGTTGTCAGCGATAAAATGGACAAAACCGTTGTCGTTGCTGTAGAATATAAAACACAGCACAAGCTGTACAAAAAGCCGATTATCTCGACTGTAAAATTCAAAGCCCACGATGAAAACAACGAATGCCATGTTGGCGACGTAGTCCGCATTGAAGAAACTCGTCCGCTGTCCAAACAGAAACACTGGAGAGTAGTGACAATCGTAGAAAAAGCTAAATAAGCTTCATTAATTAGGAGGTTAAGCCATGATTCAGCAAGAAACTGTGTTGAATGTTGCCGATAACACTGGCGCCAAGAAAATCTTGTGCATCCAGGTCATGGGTGGCTCGTATCGTAAATATGGCAACATTGGTGATATCATTACCGCATCTGTTAAAGATGCATCACCCGGTGGCGTTGTCAAGAAAGGCGACGTAGTCAAAGCTGTTATCGTTCGTTCTAAAAAAGGTTTGCGCCGTGCAGACGGTTCCTATATCCGTTTCGACGAAAACGCAGCTGTCGTAATCAATAATGATAAAAGCCCGAAAGGTACTCGTATTTTTGGGCCCGTTGCCAGAGAATTGCGTGAAAAAGATTTCATGAAGATCATCTCCCTGGCTCCGGAAGTATTATAAGGAGGAGGTGTTCTCAATGGGTAAAATGCACGTTAAAACAGGCGATACGGTCATCGTCATCGCTGGTAAAGAAAAAGGCAAAAAAGGCAAGGTCATCGCAACGTATTCGAAAAAAGACCGTGTCGTAGTTGAAGGCCTTAACCTGGTTAAGCGCCACACGAAACCGAGTCAGAACAATCCTCAAGGCGGCATTATCACCAAGGAAGCAGCAATCCATGTTTCCAACGTAATGCTCGTAGATCCTGAAAGCGACAAACCGACTCGTGTCAAAATGGTCCAGCAGGCCGATGGCACCAAAGTCCGTACAGCCGTAAAGAGCGGTAAAGCTATCTAATAAGAAGGGAGGCCCTTGAGAGTGTCCAGATTAAAAGACAAATACCTTTCCGAAGTCGTAAAAGGCTTGCAGGAAAAATACAATTATAAAAACGTAATGCAGATTCCGAAGGTTACCAAAGTTGTTATCAACATGGCCGTTGGCGAAGCTGTTACCAACTCCAAAGCCTTGGACGCTGCTGTCAATGATATGACCATCATTTCCGGTCAGAAACCGATCATCACGAAAGCCAAGAAATCCATCGCAGCTTTCAAAATCCGTGAAGGCATGAACCTCGGCTGCAAAGTTACCCTGCGCGGCGAACGGATGTATGAATTCCTCGATAAACTGATGAACTTGACACTGCCCCGCGTCCGTGACTTCCACGGCGTCAGTGCCACCGGTTTCGACGGCCGCGGCAACTATACCCTCGGCCTGAAAGAACAGCTTATCTTCCCGGAAATCGAATACGATAAGGTTGATAAAGCTCGCGGCATGGACATCACCATCGTTACCACAGCTACGACCGACGAAGAAGGCCGTGACATGCTGAAAATGATGGGCATGCCTTTTGAAAAGTAATAGAGGAGGATAACATACATGGCAAAGAAATCGATGCTCGAACGTGAAAAGAAACGTGAAAAAATGGTTGCCAAATACGCTAAGCTCCGCGCTGAACTCAAAGCAAAAGGCGACTATGAAGCACTTTCTCAGCTGTCGGCCAACGCATCTCCGGTTCGTCTGCACAACCGTTGCAAAGTAACCGGCCGTCCTCACGGTTATATGCGTAAATTCGGCATCTGCCGCATCACATTCCGTGAACTGGCTTACAAAGGTCAGATCCCTGGCGTTAAAAAAGCCAGCTGGTAACACGTATTCCATGGAGGGAGGTTTTTAGATTATGGCAATGACCGATCCGATTGCGGATATGCTCACAAGAATCCGTAATGCTAACTCGGCATATCACGAAAAAGTAGAAATCCCTGCTTCGAAGATGAAAGCTGCAGTGCTCGACATCCTCAAAGAAGAAGGTTTCGTCAAAAACTACGAATCTGTAAACGAAGGCAAAACGCTGAAAGTTACGTTGAAATATGGTTCTAATAAAGAAAAAGTAATTACCGGCATCAAGAGAATTTCCAAACCGGGCCTGCGCGTATACGCTGGCAAGGAAGAACTCCCGCGCGTTCTCGGTGGTTTGGGGATCGCTGTAATTTCTACGTCCCAGGGCGTTATGAGCGACAAAAAAGCTCGTAAACTCGGCTTGGGTGGCGAAGTTATCGCTTACGTCTGGTAAATCGTTTTGGAGGTGTCAATATGTCCCGAGTAGGTAGAATGCCTATTGATATCCCGGCAGGCGTAAATGTAAACCTCGATGGCCACGTAATTACCGTTAAAGGCCCGAAAGGCGAACTCACACGTACGCTCCACCAGGATATGAAAATCACAGTGGCTGATAACGTCATCACTGTAGAACGTCTGTCTGACGATAAAAATCATCGTGCATTACACGGCCTCACCCGTGCCCTTATTGCCAACATGGTAAAAGGCGTTTCGGAAGGCTTCAAGAAAGAATTGGAAATCGTCGGTGTTGGTTACAGAGCACAGATGAAAGGTAAGAAACTTGCCTTGACTCTTGGCTTCTCCCATCCCCTCGAACTCGACGCTCCGGCCGGCATCACCATCGAATGCCCGAGCGCTACGCAGATCACCATTTCCGGTGCTGATAACGAAGTCGTCGGCGAATTTGCTGCTAAAGTCCGCGGCTACCGCCTGCCTGAACCGTACAAGGGCAAAGGTATCCGCTATGTAGGCGAACATGTCCGTCGTAAAGCTGGTAAAGCTGGTACGAAAAAATAAGTAACATTTAATTAGAAAGGAGTGAATTCCTTGAAGAAGAGTAAAAACACAATCCGTTTGAAACGGCATTGGCGTTTACGCAAGAACATCAACGGCACGGCAGAACGTCCGCGTCTCAACGTTTTCCGCAGCCTTAACAATATCTACGCTCAGGTCATCGACGACCAGAACGGCGTAACTTTGGTTTCCGCAAGCTCTTTGGACAAAGAAATCAAAGGGCAGAACGTCAGCGGCGGCAACGCCGAAGGCGCAAAATTAGTCGGTGCTTTAGTTGCAAAACGGGCTATCGAAAAAGGTATCACGACGGTTGTCTTCGACCGTGGCGGTTACATTTATCACGGCCGTGTTGCAGCTCTCGCAGAAGCAGCTCGTGAAGCTGGCTTGAAATTCTAATCAAGGAGGAAATAACACATGGCAAAAGTTGACCATGCAGGTCTCGAATTACAGGAAAATGTAGTATTCATCAACCGCGTTGCTAAGGTAGTTAAAGGCGGCCGCCGTTTTTCCTTCAGTGCCCTCGTTGTTGTCGGTGACGGCAATGGCAATGTCGGCGCAGGTTTAGGTAAAGCTGGCGAAGTTCCTGAAGCAATCCGCAAAGGCGTTGAAGACGCTAAGAAACATATGATTTCCGTTCCTCTCAAGAACGGTTCCATTCCCCACACGATCACGGGTATCTTCGGTGCAGGCAAAGTATTCCTGAAACCGGCTGCTGAAGGTACTGGCGTCATCGCTGGCGGCCCGGTCCGTGCCGTATTGGAACTGGCAGGCGTCCGCAACATCCTCACCAAATCGATCGGTTCTTCCAACCCGAACAACATGGTTCAGGCAACCCTCGAAGGCTTGGGCCGCTTGAAGGATGTCAACAAAGTTGCTGAACTCCGTGGCAAAACTGTAGAAGAAATTTACGGTTAATAAGGAGGATATAACAAGATGGCTCAGGTTAAAGTTACACTCGTAAAGAGTTTGGCAGGCCGTCCTGGCGACCAGCGCGCAACCATCGTTGCCCTCGGTCTCCACAAGACGAACTCCAGCGTAGTAAAAGAAGTCACCCCGCAGATTAAAGGGATGCTTCATAAAGTAGAACACTTAGTAAAAGTAGAAGAAATTTAATATAGAAGGAGGTGCGCTGAATTGAAACTTCATGAAATGAGTATTGTTCCTGGTTCCAAGAAAAAACGCAACCGCGTCGGCCGCGGCATCGGCTCCGGCAATGGCAAAACGGCTGGCAAAGGTATGAAAGGTCAGCTCTCCCGTAGCGGTGGCGGCAAGCGCCCGGGCTTCGAAGGCGGCCAGATGCCGTTGTATCGTTTGCTCCCGAAACGCGGCTTCAAAAACATTTGGGCTAAAGAATATGCAGAAGTTAACGTTTCTGTACTCAACTGCTTTGAAGACGGCACGACTGTCGATCCCGTCGCTCTCGTAGAAGCTGGCATCCTCAAGAATGTCCGCGACGGCGTCCGTATCCTCGGCAACGGTGAACTCGAAAAGAAACTCACTGTCGTAGCCAACGGCTTCACGAAATCCGCTAAAGCTAAAATCGAAGCTGCAGGCGGTAAGGTTGTAGTACCGGGAGAAGAACCGGTAGCAGAACAGTAGGGGTGAGTTGCGGTGTTAGAAAACATCCAAAACGTACTGAACGTCCCGGAATTCCGGAAACGGGCAGTCTTCACTCTCATCATGTTCATCGTTTTCAGACTCGGCGTCCATATCCCCGTACCGGGTGTGGATTCGTCGGTCATTGAGAATCTCTTCAGCAGCGGCAACTTGTTCGGACTCCTGGACTTGTTCGCCGGCGGGGCACTGAGCAAGTTCTCCGTCCTGGCCATGAGCATCACGCCGTACATCAACGCGTCGATCATCATGCAGCTGCTGACAGCCGTCGTTCCGACTTTTGAACAATGGGCAAAGGACAATCAGGAAGGCCGCGATAAAATCCAGAAGGTCACGCGGTACGGCACGGTTGTCCTGGCACTGATCCAGGCTTTCGCCATGAGCTATGCGCTGAAAGTCAACAATGCCCTCATCGTCGACAGCTGGGCCATGGTCGTCATGGTCTCCCTGGTCCTCACGGCAGGCACATGTTTCCTCATGTGGCTCGGTGACCAGATTACAGCTGGCGGCATCGGCAACGGCATTTCTCTCATCATCTTCGCCGGTATCGTAGCGCGCTTCCCGCAAGGCTGCATGACGATTTACAAGTACATCCAGGCTGGTTCGATCAACATCTTCCAGACCTTGCTTTTTGCTGTCATCGCCTTGTTCATGATCGTCGTGGTCATTGAAGTCACACAGGGTCAGCGCCGCGTCACGGTACAGTATGCGAAACGTATCGTCGGCCGTAAGATGTATGGCGGTCACTCGACACATATTCCGCTGAAAGTCAATCAGGCTGGCGTCATCCCCATCATCTTCGCTTCGTCTGTACTGATGTTCCCGATTACCATCGCACAGTTCGTACAGAATGAAACAGTCCAGTGGATTGCAAGCTTCTTTGCATGGGGCACGGTGACCAACACGGTCATGTACGCTCTCCTGATCATGTTCTTCACCTATTTCTACACGGCTATTTCGCTGAACATCCCGCAGCTCACGGAAAATATGCAGAAGTATGGCGGCTTCATCCCTGGCATCCGCCCGGGCCAGCCGACAGCCATGTATATCGATCGCATCATGACGAGAATCACCCTCGCCGGTGCCTTCTTCCTGGCCTTCATCGCCATCCTGCCGAACTTCATCGGCTGGATCACGGGGATCGAAGGGGTTTACTTCGGCGGTACGGCCATCCTCATCGTCGTCGGTGTTGCCATCGACACGATGAAACAGGCAGAATCCTTAGTTTTGAATAGACAATATCAAGGATTTATGAAATAATAAGGGGGTAGTTTGAGTGTATATTCTTTTAATGGGCCCTCCGGGTGCTGGTAAAGGTACCCAGGCTGAACGATTGATTGAAAAATATGGTATTCCCCAGATTTCGACAGGCGACATGTTCCGGGCAGCTGTAAAAGAACAGACCCCGCTCGGCCTCGAAGCCAAGAAGTACATGGACAACGGCCAGCTCGTACCGGACGCTGTTACCGTAGGCATCGTCAAAGAACGCCTCGCCAAGGATGACTGCAAAAAAGGCTTCATCCTCGACGGCTTCCCGCGCACGACCAGCCAGGCTGTATCCCTTGATGCCATCCTCCGCGATTTGGGCATCAAACTCGATGGCGTCATCAACATCGCCGTCCCCGATGAAGAACTCATCAAACGGACGACGGGCCGTCAGATCTGCCGCTCCTGCGGTGCGACATACCATGTCACATTCAAACCGTCCAAGGTGAAGAACGTCTGCGATAAATGCGGCGGCGAATTGTATCAGCGCGATGACGATAAAGTAGAAACCGTCAAGAAACGCTTGAGCGTCTACGCTGCACAGACGAAACCGCTCATCGACTACTATAAGAATTCCAATCTCTACATCGAAATCGATGGCAAACAGAGCATGGAAGATGTCTACAAAGACATCGTTGCTAGTCTTGAAAAGAGTAAATAAGCATGATTATTTTAAAATCCAAACGGGAAATTGAGTATATTCGCGAAGCTGGCCGCATTACGGCCAACGCCCTTCAGCTCATGAAGAAACTGGCAAAACCTGGCATCACGACAGGCGAACTCGACCAGCGCTGTGAAGAATACATCCGCAGCTGCGGCGCTTTTCCGAGTTGCAAAGGCTATTACGGGTTCCCGGCAACCATTTGCGCCAGCGTAAATGAAGAAGTTGTCCACGGTATCCCGGGGCACCGCAAGCTCAAAGATGGCGATATAATCAGCATTGATTTAGTAGTGAACAAGAATGGCTACCATGGCGATTCGACGGTAACGATTCCCGTCGGCCACGTTCATCCGGCGACCCTCAAGCTCTTGAAGGTCACCGAAGAAAGCCTCTATAAAGGCATCGAACAGGCCGTTGCCGGGAATCACCTCGGCGACATCGGCCACGCAGTCCAGTCGTATGCCGAATCCTTTGGATACGGCGTCGTCCGCGACTACGTCGGCCACGGCATCGGTACGGACATGCACGAAGATCCGGAAGTGCCGAACTACGGCATGGCCGGTCACGGCGAACTGCTGGAACCGGGCATGGTCCTGGCCATTGAACCGATGATCAATATGGGCACGGAAAAAGTCCGCCAGTTGAAGAACGGCTGGACCGTCGTCACGCGTGACGGCAAACCGGCAGCCCACTTCGAACATACAGTAGCCATCACGGAAAACGGTCCTGAAATCCTTACCCTTCCGGAAGAATAAGATGGAACGGACACAGATGATACCTGTCTGCACGGTCGTAGAAAGCCTGGCAGGCAGGGATAAAGGCCACTTGTATGTTGTTGTCGGCAGTCTGGCTTATCCCTACGTATGGATTGCTGACGGTAGAAAGTACAACCTGGATAAGCCGAAAAAAAAGAATTGCCGGCATCTCCGGATATTGGGAACGAGCGTATCCACTGGAAGCGCTGGTCCCGCGAGAATCAGCAATGAATGGATACGGTCCGTCTTGAACCGGGCTGTGAAGAATTGACCAGGGAGGTTACTATGTCGAAGGTAGATGTCATTGAAGTAGAAGGCGTCGTCGTTGAAGCTTTGCCAAACGCCATGTTTAAAGTCAAGCTTGAAAACGATCACATCGTACTGGCTCATGTCTCCGGTAAAATGCGGATGAACTTCATTCGTATCCTTCCGGGCGACCGGGTCACACTCGAATTGACACCGTATGATCTGAATCGCGGTCGTATCACGTACCGCTTTAAGTAAGAGTATTACGCAGGAGGTTAATGATGAAAGTAAAACCGTCAGTAAAAAGAATTTGCGAAAAATGCAAAATTATCAAACGTAAAGGCCGCGTCATGGTCATTTGCGAAAATCCGAAACATAAACAGAAACAGGGTTAATAAGCAGGAGGTGAATGAATAGATGGCACGTATAGCCGGTGTGGATTTACCACGTGATAAACGAGTTGAAATTGGTTTGACTTACATTTTAGGTATCGGTCTTTCTTCTTCCCAGAAGATCTTGGCTAAGACTGGCGTAAACCCGGATACCCGCGTTCGCGACCTGACAGAAGACGAAGTACAGAAAATTCGTGAAGTCATCAGTTCTGAATATAAAGTTGAAGGCGAACTTCGCCGTGAAACAGCACTCAACATCAAACGCCTGATCGAAGTTAATTCGTATCGCGGCAAACGTCATCGTGCAGGTCTTCCGGTCCGCGGTCAGCGCACCAAGACGAACGCACGTACCCGTAAAGGTCCGAGAAAAGCTGTAGCAGGTAAGAAGAAATAAGATTCTTTAAGTAAGGAGGGAAACGATTTTGGCTAAGAACGTAAGAAGCAACAAAAGAAAAGAAAAGAAACACGTAGAATCGGGCGCAGCACATATCCGTTCTACTTTCAATAACACGATCGTTACGATCACTGATGCAAAAGGCAATGCACTGTCCTGGGCAAGTGCCGGCGGCCTCGGTTTCCGCGGTTCCCGTAAGAGCACTCCGTTCGCTGCACAGATGGCTGCTGAACAGGCTGCCAAAGCTGCTATGGAACATGGCCTCCGTCAGGTAGAAGTTTTCGTAAAAGGTCCGGGATCCGGCCGTGAAGCTGCTATCCGCGCATTGCAGGCTGCAGGTCTTGAAGTCAACTCCATCAAAGACGTAACTCCTATTCCGCATAACGGCTGCCGTCCGCCGAAACGGAGACGCGTATAATCGTAGATAATTAACCAAGGTGTTTTGATTCTGAAATAGGAGGATTTTCCTAATGATCGATGATAACAAGTTTAAAGTTAAAACCGTCGAAATCAATGACGGCGGTACCTATGGAAAATTCGTATGTGAACCTCTCGATCGGGGTTACGGAATCACATTGGGTAATAGTTTGCGGCGTGTCCTCCTGGCATCCCTGGATGGCGTAGCAATCACTTCGATCAAAATCGATGGTGTTCTCCATGAATTTTCGACCATCCCCGGCGTTCGGGAAGATGTTTCGGAAATCATCCTCAACCTCAAACAGGTTCGGATGAAATTCCTGGACGATGATATCAACGAACTCGATATCACTGTCGATATCTCTGGTGAATGTGAATTCACTGCAAACGATCTTAACGTAAACTCAGACATTGAAATTTTGAACCCGGATCTTCATATTGCCACGCTGGATACGGACGCTGAAATCCGTATGCAGTGCCACATTGAACGCGGCAAAGGGTATGTTCCTTCTACGAAGAACAAGAAAGAAACGGATATGATCGGGGTCATCCCCATCGATTCGATTTTTTCGCCTATTGTGCGCACCAACTACGAAGTAGGCAATATCCGGGTCGGCAACGAAATGGATCACGATTCGTTGACGCTTGAAGTGACGACGGACGGCAGCATCAGTGCTGAAAACGCCGTCGCCAAGGCTGCATCCATTATGATCAGCTATTTGAATTACTTCCAGGACATCGCCACCGACGCCAAAGTCAATGACACGTTGGCTGAATTCACCAACAAAGATGGCGAAGAACCGGAAGCACCGACAGAACCGGACCTCAACGACATCAAGATTGATGTCCTCGATCTTTCCGTACGCGCTTCGAACTGCCTGAAACGTGCAAACATCTACACCTTAGGCGACCTCGTAGAACGGACGGAAGACGACTTGTCCAAGATTCGCAACCTCGGCAAGAAGTCTGTCGATGAAATCATTGAAAAGTTGCAAAAAGAAGGTTACGATTTAAAATCGAGTAACGAAGAATAGTTCGAGGAGGATGAACGATGGCTTATAGAAAGTTGGGACGAGACAGCTCCGCACGTAAAGCATTGCTGCGCAGCATTGTCACCTCTTTATTCCAGCATGAACGCATTGAAACGACAGAAGCAAAGGCAAAAGAACTTCGCAAAGTCGCTGACAAAATGCTTACCCTCGCAAAACGCGGCGACCTCCACGCTCGCCGTCAGGTCTTGGCATACATGATGGATGAAGACGTTGTCAAAAAACTGTTTGACGAAATTGCACCGAAATACAAAGATCGTCAGGGCGGTTACACTCGCATCATCAAAACTGGCGTTCGTCAGGGCGATGCTGCTCCGATGGTAATCATCGAATTAGTATAAGCTTGTAAGAAAAAAGGGGCTGTCGCAAGACAGCTCCTTTTTTGCACAAAGGAGTGATACAAATGCCATATCGTATGATGTTAGCTGTCAACTTTACACCGGAACGGCTGGACCAGGTCAAGCTCCTGGCCCTCTTGACGAAGTCGAAGGTCAAGGCCGTTACGGAAGCGGAAAAAGGCGAAACAGTCGGCAAAGTCCTGGGACTGACTGACGAAGAAATCGCTGAAATCGCCGCTATGAAACAGGAAACGGAACAAACCAAGGTTCACGAACAGATGAACGAAGACGAAAAACTTCCGCCTGTCACCAAAGAAGCGCTGATTCTCTGCGGCTTCGATAACCAGGCTGTCAACCTGCTCCTGAGCAGCATCCGCCGGGGCCGCCTGAAGAACGTGCCCCTCAAGGCCATGTTGACGCCGAACAACATTTCCTGGACTATCGAAACGATTTTGCAGGAATTGTCGAAAGAACACGAATATTTTCATAAAAAGAGGTAAGACCATGCGTCCTACGACACTTTGCTTTCCCGTCCGCCCGGACGGGAAACTTTTATTAGGCCGCAAAAAACGCGGCTTCGGCGTCAGCAAGTGGAACGGCTTCGGCGGTAAAATCGAAGGCGGTGAAAACTTCCTGCAGTGCGCCGTCCGGGAACTCCGGGAAGAAACGGGCCTCATCGCCAGGGAAGAAGACCTGGAACTCGTCGGCTTTCTCGATTTTCATTTTTCTGCCTCACCGGACCTGGACCACATCGGCTTCGTCTACTTTCTCCGCCAATGGCAGGGGACTGTCCAGGAAACCGAAGAGATGGAACCGCAATGGTTCGACCCGTCAGCCCTTCCGTATGATGAAATGTGGAAAGGCGACCGGACCTGGATTCCTATGCTGCTGAAAAAAGAAAAGGTCAAAGGCATCATTACCTTTGCTAAAGATAATGAGAATCTACAACACCTAGAACTGTACCGTATGGAAAATGTATAAGGGCATAAAGCGGCAAAAATGGCAGATAGACAATATCTGTCATTTTTTTTGCAGTTTTATGACAGTTATGACAAAATCCAGGTCTTGACATTGTTTTGGCATTTGGTTTACACTTATTTGGTTTACACTTATAAAGTATTAATAGGTGATAAAGAGAACGTAATCATTTTTAAAACTTTATGTATGAAATAGTAATAATGCATATTAATTATGCTTTTTATTTTATGATGAAGTGGAGTTTGATGACGATGAAAACGATGAAGACGACCTTGATGAGTGCTGTCCTGCTGAGTTTGGGTATGACGGCCAGCGTATTGGCAGCACCGGCGACGACGGCCAACGTTTCCGTAGACAGCCCGTATTATGGCTATATTGAAAAATTGAGTGCCATGGGCTATCTCGATACTATGCCCAATGGGGCCAAACCGTACAGCCGCATGCAGATGGCTCAATGGGTCGTCCAGGCTCAGGATAAGGCACAGACCAAACCGATGCCGAAATACCTGGCGGACCAGGTCGATGCCCTGGCCCAGTACGTAGCCCCGGAAGTGGCTACCCTGCGCGGGGAAAAGACATACGATCCGTTGAAACTCCGCTCGGTCTCGCTGACGGCAGCGGCTCAGCTCTCAGATACATCGCGCCATTCCTATAGCCGCGCTGTCAATGCAGGCTGGCAGACCTTTGGCGCCAATCGCAATGGCTATAAATATGGCCGCGACGGCAATGGCATCTTGGAAGCTGAAATTTCCGGGAACATCGGTCATGAAACGGCTATCGCCCTGCGGCCGCGCTTCAGCTATGACAAGGACAACGACTTCAGCGCCAGCCTGGAAGAAGGCTATATCAAGACCCGAGCCGGCATCTGGGCCTTTGAAGCCGGCAAAGAAGCCATGACCTGGGGGCAGGGGGAAACGGGCAACCTGGCCTTAGGGAACAACATGCGTCCCTTGACGACCATCCAGGCGCACTTCATTGAACCGCAGAAAGTAGGCGGCTTCTTCCGTTTCCTCGGTCAGGCAGACGTCCACCTTTTCTACGGTTTCCTTGAAGGCGACCGGCGTGATCGTGCGGCTGCTCTAGGTTCGAAGTATAAAGATTCTGACGATGCCGGTCTCATCGGCATCCGCGCCGATTTTTCGCCGACATCATACTTCACCTTCGGCCTGTCCCGCCTGTCCATGCTCGGTGGTGACGGCAATGGTCTGGATAGCTCTGACTGGGGCCATTGGTTTTATGGCCGCAATGACGATGCCGATAAGGACCGCTGGGATGACATCGCCGGCGGCGACTTCCGCCTGAGCCTGCCTGGCGTCACCTTCTATGGCGAACTCTACGGCGAAGACCAGTCGCACTATATGCCGTCCAAAGTCGCATACCGGGCCGGCATCTACCTGCCGAAACTGACTCATGACGGGTCCTGGGACATGACCTTGGAAATGGCCGACACCAGCGACGACTGGTACGGCCACCAGCGCTTCAATAACGGCTGGACCTATCACGACGCCATCATGGGCGATGCCATGGGCCGCGATGCCCGCAAATACTACGGTGCCATCCGCCACTATTTGCCTCATGAAACGTCCATCGGCCTCTATGCCCAGCGGACCGAAATGGAACGGGGCATGCGCATCCATCCCACAGTCAATGAATTCGGACTCACCGGTCAGACCAAGCTTGCCCAGGACGTCTACTTAAGCGGCATCATCGGCTACGCCAACGTAGAAAACGCCGACTTCACCATTCATACAGACCACGACAAATTCGCCACCGCCACCATTCAGTGGAGGTATTAGAATACGGCTCTCTTGATAGGCCCTTTTTGGCCCGTCATGGACTGACCGGAGGGAAGTGCATGACGGTTGCCAAAACGGAGAGCCGTGCTGGAGTTGTCAGCGAAGCTGACTGAGAGGTTTCGCAGGCCGGCGCCCACGACCAACCAACCTCTCCGGCCTTTCAGGCCACCTCCCCCTATGAGGGGAGGCATAACGACGAACGACCTACGATGAACGACAGGGGCCTCCGGCCCCCAGACGGAGAACTATCATGATAGACATTCACTCACATATTTTATACGACATTGATGATGGCTCTGAATCGCTGGACATGTCGCTGCAGATGCTGCGCATGTCCGTCGATTCCGGGGTCACCGATATTATTGCGACGCCTCATGTCAATCGTCAGGGCCATATTCCGGCCTGGCAGACGATTCTCGACAAGGTAGCCGCCCTTCAGGAAGAAGCGGATAAGGCTCAGATTCCTATTCGTATCTATACGGGCGCGGAAGTGGAACTGAACGGGGACACGTTGCGCTTTATGAAGGAAAATCACGACGACTATTGTCTGGCTGGCAGCCGCTATGTCATGTTGGAACTGACCGACCAGTCCCAGCCGGATATCGTCGAAAAGATGATTTATGAGCTGCAAATGCGCGGGTTCCTGCCACTTCTGGCCCACGTAGAACGCTATGAGCGCCTCATGGAGCGCCCGGAAACACTTCTGGCATGGATGAATAAGGGCGTCCTGGCTCAATGCAATACAGGCAGTTTCACGGGCTATTTCGGCTCGAAACTGCAGCAGCGCGTCCGCGACCTCTACCGCAATGGCATGATCCACTTCCTCGGCAGCGACGGGCATCGCGTGGAATCTCGCACGACGGATATACGCGAAGCCCACGAAGAACTGGACCGCCTGGCTGCCAAGGATAAGCAGCACGTCAATCTTTGGAACACGGCGACGCGCAATGCCGAATGTATTTTAAAGAACCGCGTCTTTTATCCCGACTTGCCGTCGCACTGGCAAAAGGAGAAAAAAGGCTTTTTCCATCGTCTCTTTGGTTGAATATAGGATGTGAATACAGATGTTAAAGAAAAGTATACTGGCACTGGCCGCCGTGACCGCTTTGTGGACCGGGACGGCCTGTGCCGAAGAGTATTATATGCGGCCTGGCGATGAGCTCAACATCGTTGTCACGCAGCAGCAGGACCTGGGCAATTCATCAACGAATCAGTCGCCCTTCGTCGTCCGGCCCGACGGCAACGTATCCTTTCCCTTAGTCGGGGAAATCCACGCCGAAGGTATGACGGTCTCCCAGTTTACTGACGTCCTGCAGCAGGGCCTGGCCCGGTATATCGTCGATCCCGATGTATCCGTCAATATTTCCAAGTTAGGCCGCGTCCGGGTCTACGTCTTTGGCGAAGTCAAGAAGCCCGGTGCCGTGGAACTGGAAAAGGGCCATACCGTCATCGATGCCATCGGCGCCGCCCAGGGTTTTACGCGGGATACGGCGAAGAAGAAGATTTTCCTCATCCATCAGGACCAGCCGAAGTCGCTCATTCCCATTAACCTCAATAATATGCTCAAAACCGGCGATATGTCGCAGAACGTCACCCTTCGCGAAGGGGACATCCTTTACCTGACCAAGAACCATCGCATCGACTTTGCCCGCGATATTGCGCCGATCTTCAGTAGTATTTACATGATTACCGAAGCGAAAGACAACTTAGATAACAATTAGTATTTACCATACAGGAGTTGAACAGGGTGGAAGAAATAACCATTGATTTGAAAGACCTCTTTCAAGTTGTCATGGCCAACAAGAAGAAAATCGCGGCTATTACGGCGGCCTTCATGATTGCCGGCGGGGCCTATCTGCTCGTCGCGCCGCCGGTGTACCAGTCGACGTCGCTGCTGCGCATCAAGCAGGATAAGGGCCTGGGCGATTCGATTTTGTCCAAAGTATCCGGCGGCAATGCCATGGATGACAAGCAGCGCATGATGACCGACGCAGAAATCCTCAAGAGCCGCAACGTCGTCCTGCCGGTCATCGCCCAGACAGAAGAACGCGATGAAAACGGGAAATTGCCCGACTATGACGGCTATGTCAAGAGTCATATCATTACCAAACCGTATAAAGATACAGAAATTCTGGAAGTCGACGTCACCGGCAAGTCGCCGGAACAGGCCCAGAAAGCCAATAACCTCATCATCAAGGGCTTTATGAACCGCCTGACCGAACTGAGCCATGACGAACAGAAGCGGACCCGCGAGTTCCTGGAAAAGAGGCTGGCCGCGTCCAAAGACGAATTGAGTCAGGCCGAAGATAAGCTGCAGCAGTATCAGGCCGCCAACAAGATGTACTCTACCGACGACCAGATGAAGCAGCTTACGGATAAGCTGAACATTGTCGACAAGGCTAAAGCCGAAAACCAGCTCAACCTGGAAACGGCCCAGGCCGGCCTGAGCAGCGTCAATGAACAGCTCAGCTCGGCTGGCGTCTCCATCGCCGACAGCCCGGCTATCCAGCAGTATAAGACCCAGCTGGCTCAGCTGGAAGCGACCAAAGCCAGTTACGTCGGCAAATATACGGATGAACATCCGAAGATGCAGGAAATCAACAACCAGATCAACTCCACCCGGGATTCTCTGAATCAGGAAATCAGCAAGATTGTCGCCCAGCAGGCGCCGTCCAGCAGTACTGTCCAGCAGGGCTTATTGGCCGATAAATTCAAGAACGAAGCGGCCATCGCCGTAGCCCAGAGCAAAAAGACGGCCCTGGACCAGATGGATTCGGAAAATGACGCCATCATCGCCTCCCTACCGGAAAAGGAACAGGGCTTCGTCCGCGTCAAGCGCGATGCCGACGTCAACAACGAAATCTATGTCATGTTGGCTAAACGCCTGGAAGAAGCCAAGGTCGCCGAAGTCATGGTGCCGAACGAAGTACAGGTCGTCGACTGGGGGACATTGCCGGAAAAACCGATTAAGCCGCGGAAAGTCCTGATTATGGCCATCATGACCTTGTTAGGTCTCATCGTCGGCATGGGGACGGTCATCGTCCAATCCCTCATGTATCGCAAGATACGGACGGCCGAAGACGTGGAAAAAGAATTGGGCCTGCCTGTCCTGGGCATGATTCCCGATACCAATACCTTGCAGAAGGAACCGGACAGCAGCCATGGCCTGTGGTCGAAACTTAGGAGGAAATTATGGCGGAAATAGATTTCATCACCCATTATGACAGCCGGTCGCCGGTATCCGAAGCCTATCGGGCTATCCGGACGAATTTGCAGTTTGCCGGTGCTGGAAAGCAATTGAAAACCCTCGTTTTTACGTCAGCTGTTCACAGCGAAGGGAAATCGACGACTGTTGCCAACTTAGCCATCGTTATGGGACAGGACGATAAACACATCCTGCTCATAGACTGCGATATGCGTAAGCCCGTCATCCACCGCCGCTTTGGCCTTTTAAACCGGGGACTGAGCAACTGCTTTGCCGAAGACCTGCCGCTGAAAGAAGTCATCCAGGCCGACGTCTTCCCCAACCTGGACGTCGTCACTAGTGGCCCGGTTCCGCCCAATCCGGCAGAACTTCTGGGATCGAAGAAAATGAAAGCCCTCCTGCAGGAAGCGGCCGAAGCCTATGACTACGTTTTCTTGGATATGCCGCCGGTCCTGGCTGTTACCGATGCAGTCCTTATGAGCAGCCTCCTTATGAGCAGCCAAGTCGATGGAACGGTTCTCGTCCTCGGCAGTGGTGACATCAGCCCGGACGAAGGTAAACAAGCCCAATCTGTTTTAGAAAAAGTTCATGCCAACATCCTCGGCGTCATCTTAAATAAAGTCCCACAGCACCACAAGAGCGGCTACTATTACTACTACTATTACGACGAAGACCATCATAAAAAGCGCCGCCGGCGGTAGGGGCCGCCATAACCGGCGGCCCGCGCGAATCCTGTGCATAGCCCAATGAATGATATGCGGAGGTAGGGGCGCCCACTACAAACTAAAAACTGCAAACTACAAACTATTACTTCAAACACCACGGGGCCTGCAGCCCCGGAAAGGAGAGGTCATGAAGACCCGTGTCTACCCTACGTCGCGCAAGCTTTTCGGCTTACTGGGCGACGTGACTATCATCACCCTTACATATCTTGTCTTGACCTATCTGCTTGTCAATCCGGCAGCGGTAGAAGCGCACCATGTCCTGTACTCGGGAATGCTTCCTGTTGCCGTCATCTTCACGGTCATGATGTTCAGCATCAATGGCCTGTATACCATCGAGCACAAGCGATTCAGCGAAGTCCTCATCAGCCTGGCAGTCAGTCTATTCTTGGTTCTCATCCTCATCATGGCCTTGAGCTTCGTGATCCATGAATTCGCTTATTCCCGCGTCTTGATTGTCACCAGTACGGTTGTGCAATTCGTCTTGCTCGGCTTTTGGAAACGAGCCGTCCAGCATTGGGAACAGAGCCTTCATCCCGTTCGCCAGGTCATGATTATAGGAAATGAAGAAGAATGTCGCCATGTCTATTATCGCATGAGTGCTCAGCCACAGCTTAAAATGCAGCTCCAGCACGTCATCATGGATCCGCAGACCGATTGGCGCCAGGAATTGGAAGCTTGTGATATCGATACGCTCATCATCTGCTCGGATATCCCCATTGCTACCAAGGCGGATATCGTCAACTATTGTACGGATAAGGAAATTCAGCCCTACATCATTCCCGGTTCTTATGAAATCTTTTGTAACGGCGCCATGCTCCAGAAAATCGATGACGTGCCCGTCTTCCGGCCTAAGAGCCTGCGCCTCAGCGTAGAACAGCGGGCGGTCAAGCGCACTATCGACATCATCTTGGCTGGCATCGCCGCTATCTGCACCTTACCCTTCGCCATTCCCGTCGCCTTGGCCATCAAATTCGGCGACGGCGGTCCCGTCCTCTATAGTCAGGTCCGTGTCGGACGCTTCGGCAAGGAATATAAAGTCTACAAATTCCGTTCCATGCGCGTCGATGCGGAAAAATATTCCGGTCCCCAGCTGGCGACGGAGGACGACCCGCGCATTACCAAAGTCGGCAAATTCATCCGCGCCACCCGCCTGGACGAACTGCCGCAGATCCTCAACGTCCTCAACGGCGACATGAGCCTCGTCGGTCCCCGACCAGAACGGCCCTTCTTCGTCGAAAAATTCAAACAAGAAAACCCCGAATACGCCTATCGCCATAACGTCAAACCGGGCATCACCGGCCTGGCCCAGGTCTTCGCCAAGTACAACACTACGCCGTACGATAAACTCGTCTACGATTTGATGTACATCGAAAACTACAGTATCTGGGAAGACTTCATCATCATGATCCAAACCATCAAGATCATAGTCACCAAGAGCGCCACTGAAGGCAAAGACGTCAGCGGCAAAGACCTGGATTTAAGCAAATTTGAAAGATAAGGAATTGAAAATACGATGGCAAAAGTACTTTTTGTTGCGACAGTAGTAAAAAAACATATTATGGAATTTCATTTGCCTTTTCTGAAGATGTTCCAGGAACACGGGTGGCAGACAGCCGTTGCGGCCCGTAATGATTATGATAATCCGGCAGATTGTCAGATTCCTTTTTGTGACGACTATTATGATATTCCCTTTGAGCGAAATCCTTTTAAAGCAGGAAATATTACGGCCTATAAGAAGTTGAAGAAAATCATCGATACAGATCATTATGACATTATTCACTGTCATACACCAGTAGGAGCTGCTTTAGCTCGTTTGGCAGCCCGTGAGGCACGAAGAAAGGGGACTAAAGTCATTTATACGGCTCATGGTTTTCACTTTTATAAAGGGGCACCGCTCATTAACTGGCTCATCTTTTATCCGACAGAACGCTGGCTGGCACATGATACCGATGTCCTCATTACGATTAATAAGGAAGATTATAAACGGGCGCAATCATTTAAAGCTGGAAAAGTTGTTTATGTACCTGGTGTTGGTGTGGATTTAAAGAAGTTTCACATTTCACCTATCGATAAGGCAAAGAAACGCGAAGAACTTGGAATACCTAAAGATGATTTCGTTTTGCTTTCCGTAGGAGAGCTAACTCCACGAAAAAATCATCAAGTAGTATTGAGAGCTTTAGGAATTTTAAAACAACAGGGAAAACTAGAAAATATCCAATATATTATATGCGGACAAGGCGATAAATTGGCAGAATTACGAAAATTAGCTCAAACTTTAAATATTGCTGAAAATGTTCATTTTTTGGGGTATCGTAGAGATATTTCAGAAATATGTAATGCCAGTGATGTCTTTATGTTTATGTCTCTTCAAGAAGGGTTACCCGTAGCACTTATGGAAGCCATGGCTTGTGGTCTTCCGGCGGTATGCACCGATATCCGGGGAAATACTGAACTTGTTGATAATGGGGTGACTGGACTCATAGTTGCTAATACACCAGAGGATACTAAACGAGCTATTGAGAGATTACAAGATAAAGCAGCATTTCGAGACGAACTTTCTGTTCATGCATTGAGTAAGATTAAACAGTTTGATTTATCTCATGTCTTGCCAATTATGCAAAATATTTATAGGGGGGGTGAATTAAATGCAATCTTTGCGCAACAACAGTTGCGGCATGAATTAGGCATTCCTCTTTCTGCTACCGTTTTGCTATCGGTAGGAGAAGTCAATCGAAACAAGAATCACCAGTTGTGTATTACTGCACTAGCACAACTACATAAGACTGATTTATATTATGTTATTTGTGGCAGTGGTACTTTGCTCGAAAAAGATAAGTTATTAGCGAAAAAATTAGGAGTCGAAAAACAAGTTATTTTTACTGGATATCGAAAAGATGTAGCAATTTTTTATCAAATGGCGGATTTATTTCTTTTTCCTTCATATAGAGAAGGTCTTTCGCTAGCGCTGATGGAAGCGATGGTAAATAAGTTGCCGGTGCTTTGTAGCGATATTCGGGGGAACTGTGATTTGGTTGATGATGGTTGGGGAGGATACCGTTTATCAGAAATTAACAATAAAGAGTGGCAAGTTGCTATTGAAAATATGCTTTGCCAAAAATCAAAATGGATGCAATATGGATTATATAACTATCAAAAAATAATAAATTTATACGAAAAGTCTATTATTCAAAAAAAGATGTATGATATTTATCATGAAGCTTTAGAAGGGAGAAATTGCAATGAAGCTAGTACCGTTAAAACAATGGATTTGTGATACTTGTGGAGAAATTATTGAAAGACCGAATGAGGGCTACGTGCAATTTATAGATAGTGATAACGATGATAAGTATGATGATTTTGTTATTGTGCATCATGCTGCATATTCACCACTTAAAGGGAATAATAAGTGTTATAAAAACGGATATTCTGATCTTGATCTATCATTATTTTTGGGGACGGATGGATTGTCTCGATTAATTGGGCTGGTTGATCCAGGAGAATTTTATTCTCCTAATCTTTCGTCACCGAAAACTTCTAATTTTAGAAAGTGGGTTACTTTAGTTCGGCGTTTACAGACACCTTATTATGAAGAAGCAAGGTTTTATTTTAAACAAGCCCAAGCTGATGGTTGGTTTGATGGAATAAGTGAGGATGCTCCTTATAAGGAAGATTTTTTGTATCGCATTATTCAATATTATAGTAAGTAATTTTTGGGGGAGATAACAATGACTCAGCCAATAAGAATTTTACATGTTTTAACTGCGATGAACTTGGCCGGTACAGAAACTTTACTTATGAATTTATACCGCAATATAGATCGCGATAAAATACAATTCGATTTTGCTGTTACAGCAAAAAGTGAATGTGCCTATGATCGAGAAATACTACAATTAGGGGGACGTATTATTCATTATCCATTGTATAGAGGCATGAATCATTTTTCATATGTAAAATGGTGGAATGATTTTTTTTGCACCCATAAAGAATATCGTATTATACATGGACATATTGGTAGTACGGCGGCTATTTATTTACATATTGCTAATAAATATGGATGCTATACCATCGCCCATAGTCATTCAACTTATGGCCCGATAAACTTACATACTGTACTATATAAAATTTATTCATTTCCAACTAGGTATGTCGCAAAATATTTTATGGGATGCTCGAAACTGGCACTACGAGATAGGTATGGGAAAAGCATTTTAAAAAAGAATAATTGGCATATATTAAATAATGGAATTGACTCAAAAAAATATATTTATTCAGAAATAATTAGACAAAATGTACGAAAAGAAATGAATTTAACAGATAACGATATACTTATTGGGACGGTTGGTAGATTAACCCCCCCAAAAAACCCGAATTTAATAATAAATATTATTAAAAATCTAAATAAAGATAAAATAAAATTTAAATTTTTATGGATTGGCATAGGAGAATTAGAAAAGGAAATTTCAAAAAAACTATCTTGTGAAATTAAAAGAGGACAAGTAATTATGGCTGGCGCACGAACTGACGTAAATAAATTTCTTCAGGGGATGGATATTTTTGTGTTTCCTTCAATCTTTGAGGGGTTAGGGATTGCAGCCATCGAGGCACAAGCTGCTGGATTAATAACCTTATGTAGTGACACTATTCCGCCAGAAGTGAAAGTGACTGAATGTTGTGAATTTTTATCGATTCAAGATGCTGAAATTTGGAGCGACAGAATTAGAGATATTATTAAAAATAGCTCGTATAAGGAAAGAAAGAATCAATGTAATTCGATTGTCAATGCACATTATGATATTCATAATGTAGCACAATGGTTGACCGAATTTTATAGGAATATTTAAAGTGTATGCTTGTTTTGTGATTTGGTGAAGAGATATGAATAGTAAATATAATATATTATCTATATTATTCTTAGTAACAGCAATAGTTATTGTACCTTTATTTCAACTATATAATTTTCCTGGTTTAAAAGTAAATTTTATGAATATTGGATTGGGAATTATACTTATGATATGTGGATTATCTCGCTTTTTTTTCCCTAGGATAGAGCTTGATATTGCGTATGTACCTCTTTTGATATATATACCATTACAAACTATTTATGCCTGCTTTATGTTCTCTTTAGATGAATCCGCCTTGGTTTTATCTGTGGGACAGTATCTTGGCTACATTGTTTTGCTGAGCTTTTTTAATAGAGAGTTATTTAATTTTGATATAGCAAAACATATTATTTTTATTATCTCTGATATTGCTTGTATTTATATTATATTGCAACAAGTTTTAGCATCTATATTTGGCATTTATATAGGGGCCGGAATTCCTTTTTTGGAGGTATCTAATGATACTATTGCTAATTATACTGATACTATTGCAATTTATGGCCTGGGGTATCGGCCTAGATCTTTTTTTAGTGAACCCGCTATGTTTGCAACATATGTTTTATTACCTGTAGTTATTTTACTATATGACATTGTTATAGTTAAAACAAGAAAATTTAGGGATTATTTGCGACTTATTCTATATTTAACTGGAATATTAATTTGCAGGTCGTCATTAGGGATTGTTTCTGCGATATCAATTGGGCTTATTTATTATGGAATTTTTTCGTAAATTGCAAGTTGAAATTGAACACACCTAATCAAGACACGCTGT
>OJRW01000498.1_pt1 | contig 37855 bp, 34 predicted proteins | sample 1599231 | NCBI WGS metagenome assembly OJRW01 (sample SAMN04168656, study PRJEB22393) | human gut metagenome | biome: human gut microbiome; feature: stool | host: Homo sapiens | collected 2014-03-17
ATATCCTGTTTTTGCAGAAGAGGGAGAGAAAGATTGATATTGAGCCTGACTGGGTGCACCTTGGTGTAACTGAGAATGGCATTGCTGTCAACTCTTATTTTGCGGAACATCCGGAAATGATACTTGGTCACATGGAATATGACACAAGAATCTACGGACAGGACAGCAGATATACAGTCTGTGTCAATGATGATGAGAATTTCAACATGTATGAAACACTCAATAATGCGATTCACAGTATCAAGGCACAGATGACAGATTTTGAGCGTATTTCCAACGAGGCAGAACAGAGTGAGGAAGTCATCCCGGCTGATCCGGATGTGAGAAACTACACTTACACATTTTTTGAAGGAAAGCTCTATTACAGGGAAAATTCCGAGATGGTAAGAAAAGAAGTATCACAGACTGCCGAGGAGCGAATCCGAAGCCTTGATGAAATCAGACAGATAACAAGAGAGCTGATTGATATCCAGATGGATGGCTGCAGCGAGGAGGAGCTTTCTGATAAACAGAGACTTCTTAATGTAAAATATGATGCTTTTATAAAGCAGTATGGAGCCATTACTTCAAAAGCAAACAGAATCGCATTCAGGGATGACAGCGATTACCCACTTCTTTGTAGTCTTGAAGAAGTAAATGAAGACGGGGAGGTGAAAAAAGCGGATATGTTTTATAAGCAGACGATTAAGGCAAAGACTGTCATAGACAGGGTTGAGACTGCTGTGGAAGCATTAAATGTATCCGTCAATGAATTTGGATATGTAAATCTTGCCTATATGCTTTCTATCTATGAGCCGGATATTACAAATGCAAAGGAAGAACTTGCAGAAAAGTCTGGACAGACAGTGGATGAGATAACTCTAAGTGACGATGCTTTGGCAGAGCTTAGAAGGGCAGTTCTTGTGGAAGAACTGGATGGACTGATTTTCCTTAATCCCGACCGCTACAACGAGAACAATCCCGATATCGGCTGGGAGACAGCAGACGAGTATCTTTCCGGAAATGTGAGAGACAAGCTTCGTGTAGCAAAGGCTATGGCAGCGGATACAGACAATCCACAGGCAGAAAGATTTGCAGGCAATGTGGCAGCACTTGAAAAGGTGCAGCCGGAGTGGATTGAAGCCTCGGATATTGATGTAAAGATTGGCACGACATGGATTGAGCCGCTTGATTATGAGCAGTTTATCTATGAGCTTCTCAATACACCAAGAAGAGCAAGGGCAGTCAGAAGCCAGTTTTACAATACAGGCATTCAGGTACACTTAAATAAGATGAGCATGGAATGGTTCATCGAGAATAAGAGCATGGATAAGCATTCAGTGGCAGCTACTAAGACCTATGGTACAAGCCGCATGGATGCTTATTCTATTTTTGAGGATACGCTGAATCTTAAAACTGTAACAGTCAGGGACAGGATTGATGACGGAGATGGCAAATATCATTATGAAGTCAATAAGAATGAGACAATGCTTGCAAGGGAAAAACAGAACATGATCAAGGAAAAGTTCAAGGAATGGCTGTTTTCAGAGCCGGAACGCAGACAGAAATATGTGGAGTATTATAACGAGACATTCAATAATATCCGCCTGCGTGAGTATGACGGAAGCCACTTACAGTTTCCGGGAATGAATCCTGCGATTGAGCTAAAGCCTCATCAGAAGAATGCGGTGGCAAGAATCCTTCTCGGAGGAAACACACTGCTTGCACACTGTGTCGGTGCCGGAAAGTCCTTTGAGATGATGGCTGCCTGCATGGAGCAGAAGAGACTTGGACTTGCCAATAAGACAATCATGGTTGTTCCAAAGCCACTTATCGGGCAGACTGCATCAGAGTTTTTAAGGCTTTATCCGTCAGCAAATATCTTAGTTGCCACAGAGCGTGATTTTGAAAAGAGCCGTAGAAAGCAGTTTGTATCAAGGATTGCAACAGGTGACTATGACTGTATTATCATGTCACACTCGCAGTTTGAGAAAATCCCAATCTCCGCAGAGAGAAAGGAGCGGATGCTTAACGAGCAGATTGATGAAATCAGCTATGCGATTGATGAGATGAAGGAGCGTAATGGAGAAAGATGGACTGTAAAACAGATGGAAAGCCAGAAGAAAAAGCTGGAGGAACAGCTGAAATCTCTATCTGATGAGAGCAGAAAGGATGATCTTATAACCTTTGAGGAGCTTGGTGTTGATTCTATCATGGTGGATGAAGCACATAATTTTAAGAACCTTGCGATTTTTTCCAAGATGAATAATGTGTCAGGTATCAGCAGCAGTGGAGCGAAGAAGTCAACGGATATGCAGCTTAAATGCCAGTACCTGTCAGAGATAAATGATGGCAGAGGCATTGTATTTGCAACAGGTACACCAATATCCAATACCATGTGTGAGATGTATGTCATGCAGCTTTACTTACAGAAAGCGGCACTTGAAGAGATGGGGATTTATCACTTTGATTCATGGGCAGCAAACTTTGGTGAAGTGATAACAGCACTGGAGCTTACTGTAGAGGGAAGCGGATTCCGTTTTAAGAGCAGATTTAATAAGTTCACAAACTTGCCGGAGCTTATGAATATCTTCCGTGAGGTAGCAGATGTGCAGACAGCAGATATGCTTGACCTTGATGTGCCAGCACTTCGTGGAGGCAAGCCTATTATTGTGGAGTCGGAGCCTGACTGGTATGTAAAACAGGTCATGGAAGACTTTGTTGTGAGGGCAGAGCGTATCAGAGACGGTGGAGTAGATCCAAGAGAGGATAACTTCTTAAAGATTACCCATGAGGCGAGATTACTCGGAACGGATGCAAGGCTGATTGATAAGGATGCACCAAATAATCCGGATGGAAAGCTCAATAAGGTAGCGGAGAATGTCTGGAAAGAATATGAGAAAGGAAATGCCAACGGTCATATAGGCTGCCAGCTTATTTTTTCGGACATCGGCACACCGGGACCGGATAAGGACTTTACCATCTATGATTATCTGAAGGAAACACTTATCCAGTATGGTATTCCGGCAGATGAGATAGCTTTTATCCATGATGCCAAGACAGATGCACAGAGGGATGCACTTTTTAAGGAGATGAGGACAGGTAAAAAGAAAGTTCTTATCGGTTCAACAGATAAGTGTGGAACAGGTGTCAATGTGCAGACACACCTTGTAGCAATGCATCATGTGGATTGTCCGTGGAAGCCTTCTTCTATTGAACAGAGGGAAGGACGAGGCATACGACAGGGCAACGAAAATGAAGAGGTGGCAATCTACAGATATGTCACCAAAGGAACCTTTGATGCATACAACTGGTCACTTGTCGAAAATAAGCAGCGTTTCATCAGTCAGGTCATGACAAGCAAGGCTGTAAGCCGAAGCTGCGAGGATATCGACGAGGCTACACTTTCATATGCAGAGATCAAGGCGGTTGCTACAGGTAATCCTTTGATCAAGGAAAAGATGGAGATTGACAATGATGTCCAGAGATTAAAGCTCTTAAAGGCATCCTATGACAATCAGAGATATGGCTTGCAGGATAACTTTATGATTAAGTACCCGAAGCTCATTAAGACAGCAACAGAAAAGCTTGCCAATGTCCGTGAGGATGTAAAGGCAAGGGATAAGGAGCTGATTGATAATCCGGAATTTGCCATTACCATAGGCAAAGCAACCTATACTGAGCGTGTGGATGGTGGAACGATGATGCTTGAAGAAATCAGCAAGTGTAAGACCGGAGAGACAACTGCAATCGGTAAATTCCATGGATTTGAGCTGCTTGTGGAAAAGAACTTCCTTGGCATCAATTATATGGTGCTTCGTGGAAAGACTGAGTACAAGGCAGAGCTTTCCACAAGTCCTGTTGGCAGTATGGTAAAGCTGGAAAACCTGTTCAATGGACTCCATGAGAACATTGATTTCTTAGAAAAGAAGATTGAGCAGTACCAGAATGACCTTGAAGCATCAAAGGCAGAGTATGACAAGCCATTTGCGTACAGTGAGGAACTGAAAGAAAAACTGGCAAGGCAGTGTGAACTGAATGCCCAGCTTGACCTTGAGAACGCAAAGGCTGTGGATGCAGACCTGAGCGGACCAGAGGAAGAAAGAGAAGCTGATGACAGAATTGAATCTGCAGCAATTGTAGCAGAAGATAAAGGTGTTTATCCAGCCGACAGAGAGGGCAGAACACGATAGGAGAGTGAATAATATGAGCATAAGAAAAGTGGTCGCAGGACTACTGATTACAGCAGGGATTGCCATTATGGCAGTCCCTTTTTCTGGCGGGCAACCGGAGAAAAACAGACAGAACAGCTCATAAGTGAATTTGAGCAGACATTGGAGGATGATTACGATGAAGAAACAGATGTGGAGGAAGAGCAAACCTCCATTAGTGAAGAGGATGAAGCCATTCTTAAAGAAGGCGGTGTTATCGGTATCATTGAGATACCGGGCTTAGATATCAGGTGTCCGGTAATGGAAGGAACCATGCGTTTTGTGGTCAGATGCATTTATAAGGAGGTGGTGATGGATGAATAAGAGATATCGGCTAGGTGAAATAGAAGAGGCAGTATCGGAGATGGAAGAGCTAATCGACATAGAGGATGATATTGCAGAGATTGATGATGACTTTCAGATAGTCGTAAGCGGCTGGTCTGTGTATGTCGAAAGTCTGAATCTGACACTCAGACAGGGAATAGCCTGTGTATGGGATGCGGAGGAAGGATTATTTATGCCTGATTTTGATGTGACTATCGTGTATGAGGGGAACATTGAAACACAGGAGTGGCTCTATTACGAGCAGGACGGAATGGTTGTTACACTTGGCAACTGGCTTAATGGCAGATTGTCTTGTGAACAGATAGAACAGCTTTGGTGTGAGCTTATCATACCGGAGCAAAACAAAGAACAAAAAGAAAGCGAGGAATAGCATATGAAGTATTCAATTAAAGTAAACGAAGTAAGAGCAAAAGAGGGCAGCAACATCAAAGGATTTGCAACAGTAGTATTCGGTGATTCATTTAAGATTACCAATATTGCAATCCTTGAGAATAAGGACAAGGGAGAGCTTTTTGTTTCAATGCCTAGATACCGCTCCAATGAGCGTGATGAAAGCAATGGTGTGATTTATAAGGATGTGTGCAATCCTATCACAGCAGAGTTTCGTGAGGAACTCTATACCAATATCCTTGATGCCTATGCAAGAATCAAGGAACCAGAGAAAGAGGAGACACAGAAGCAGGACAGAACACGTGAAATGCCTGAGTTTTCCGTAACTGTGACACCTTATGAGAGGGAAGGTAGTAACATCAAGGGACTTGCACGCATTTATTTTGAAAACAGTTTCATCGTAAATAATATCAATATCGTGCAGGGTAAAGAGAAAATCTTTGTATCAATGCCTTCTTATAAGACAAAGCAGGTGGATGAGCAGGGCAAGCCAATCTATCAGGATGTCTGCTATCCGGTCACAAAGGATTTCAGGGAAAAACTCTATAATGAGATTATCTCGGAATATGAGAAAGCAAAGGATAAGAGCAACGAAAAGGCAAGAGAGAGTGCAGAGAAACATCATGGCAATCCCGATAAAGAGAAGGACAAAGAGGCAACGCCCTTTCGATAATCAGTAATCAGAGTACAGGGGCGGCCAAGGCTGCCCCATTTACAGAATGGAGGAAACAGAATGGATATGGAAGCAGGAAAAACACTTACCAATGAGGAGGTCATAAGAGAACTTCTCGAACTATTAAAGAAAAATGCCATGAAAGAGCAGGCAAATGATGTATTTGAGATATGCAGCTATGTGGATGGACTGGAGAAAAAGATTGATTCCATGACGGAAGAACTAACCAACATGCAGAACCAGATCAAAGAAATGCAGGAGGATACACTTGTCAATAATGTTAAAAAGGCATTGGCGGAAGCACGGGAGCGACTTAATACCAGATGTGAGCAGATAAAGTCGCAGGTATCAGAAGTGAAAGCACAGGTCAAATCTACAGCAAAGAGCATAGTTGATGAAGCAAAGGCAAAGGGAAGAGCTGCATTATACAGGGTGTCGGAGTTCTTAGAAATTAAGAAAAGACTTCTTGATATCCGGGAAAATGTAAGAGGTGCAATCAAGACCACGGATAAGGATATAGCAAAGACAGCACTTCTTGCAAAAGGATTTCGTGAAGCAGGGCAGACAGCAGCCAATGCATTCCGCACTTTTGCTGACAAATCGGAGGTAGATTACTCACAGAAAGAGCAGAAACATCCCATTACAAAGGCGGTGCTTGCACCTATGAAAGCAGTGAGAAAATTGTTTGTGTTAATGGAACTGCATCTGGACGCTTCGATTGATAAGCTGGATAATCTCGCTATGAATGTGCAACTTGATAAGGAAAAGCATATGGAGAATGCGAAAGCACAGGAACAGACAGAGCCGGAGATGGCAGAAGCTGAGAGAGTGGAAGCAGAGATTGTATACGCACCGATGGTCGCTGAACCACAGGAGTATCAGTATAATGCAGATGCATTTGAGGCTAGAAAGACATCAGAGGGAAAGCAGGAAAAGGCAGGAAAGGCTCTGCCAAAGGTTAGTGAAGATAAAGTTAGATAAATAATAAAGGCGTATCATCAGAAATGGTGGTACGCCTTGTTAAAGTAGAAAAATTTGGATGTATATGTTATAATATTCCAATCGAACTTATTTTTTGAAATGAATGGAAGAACACTATGAGCAGGAAAAAACAAGTTAATCAGAAAATCACAGCTCTTTACTGCCGTATCTCTCTGGAGGATGGCGGCGATAATGAAAGCATGAGCATCAGCAACCAGAAACTTATGCTCCGGGACTTTGCCGAAAAAAACGGGATGTTCCAGTATGAGTATTATGTAGATGACGGTTATACAGGCCGTAACTTCAACCGTCCTTCTTTTCAGCGCATGATTGCTGATATTGAGGCGGGAAAGATCGGCTGCGTCATCACCAAAGATCTGTCCAGACTGGGCAGAAATTATATTGAAGCTGGCAGCTATATTGAAATCTTTTTTCCAAAGCACAATGTACGATATATTGCCATTACAGACGGAGTGGACAGTCTGACCCGTCAGGAAATGGACATTACACCTTTTAAGAATATCCTGAACGATATGTACAGCCGGGATATTTCCAAAAAGGTGCTGGCGGGCATTACCACCCGCTCCCGGCAGGGAAAATTCTGCGGAGGGACGCCGCCCTTCGGCCTGATGCGTGACCCAGAGGACAAAGGGCATCTCATTATTGACCCGGAGACAGCGCCGATCATCCGCAAAATCTATGACTATGCCTTGGACGGGCTGGGCTGCATGAGGATTTCCAAACGGCTGATGGAAGAAAAAATCCCCATCACCCATGTCAAGGCCAACACGGAGTTTGACGCCAACTATTATTCCTGGGGCGGGGCGAGAATCAGCCATATCCTGCGGAATCCCTTCTATAAAGGCGCACATCTGGTCTTTCGGACGCACCAGAAGGGCATCCGCTCCAACACCTATGACATTATCCCCCGTGACCAGTGGGAAGTGATTGAGGGCTGCCATGAGGCGATTGTGACGCCGGAGGAATGGGAACAGGTGCAGGAACTGATTGACCGCAGGCCGACCATTCAGGGTAATTCCTGCCCCTTCTACAACCTGTTCCACGGCCTTGTCTACTGTGCCACCTGCGGGAAGTCCATGCAGGTGCGGTATGAGAAGGTGGGCCGAACCGGAAAGAACCGCTTCACCGGCAAGATGCGGGAACCGATTGACAAGGCGTACTATATCTGCCAGACTTACAACCGCATGGGCTGCAAGGTCTGCTCCAGCCACAAAATCGAGGCAAGGGGTTTGTACAATCTGGTGCTGAAGGATATACAGGAACTGGCGGCGCAGGCCATGAAGGACGCCGATGCGTTCTACCAGCGGCTCAGCCGCCGAATGGAGCGCCGGTATCTGGTGGACGCTTCTCAGACGGAGAAAGAACGCCAGCGGCTGGAAGCCCGGAATCAGGAAATTGACAGGATGTTTCTGAGCCTGTATACCGATAAGGCAAAAGGCATCCTGACCGAGCAGCGGTTTGTGAAGCTGACGGCGGCGCTGGAACAAGAGCAGGAATCCAACCAGAAGCGCCTGCATGACCTGGCAATGATGCAGAGCCGGGCGGATACCCAGGAGAGTGAAGTCCGCACCTTCATCAAGGAAATCCGGCGCTATGCCACCATCGAGGAACTGGATGAGGCAGTGCTGAACCGGCTTATCAGTAAAATCCTGATCGGCGAGGTTAAGAAGGTGGACGGCCAGAAGGTGCAGGAAGTCAGGATCGTGTATAACTTTGTCGGGGAAATCCCGGAGATTGCAGCGTAAATAGTTTGCCCCATCTCTCACAACCATTGAGGGATGGGGCTTTTATTTTGCCGTCGTCCGGCAGCATTATATTGATTGGGTTTACTCCATCCGCAACCGTTCCACTACGGTGCGTTTTGCCATCTCATGGCCGGTGATAACAGGAATACCAGCCCCAAGCAAGGCAAAGAGAGGGATGATGAACAGGAAGGGCGTGAGGTTCAGATGGTAGGTAAAAAACCAGAATAGTCCTTCCACCGCCTGGAAGGCAATCGGGCCCAACGTCAGCGTCAAAATCAGAGCCAGCCCTGCCGCCCCCAGAGCGTACAGCAATCCTTCCCAGATCAGCATAGCGCGCAGTTGCCGTCCGGTCATGCCCACGGCCTGGAGCACCGCCAGTTCCCTCTGACGTGCAATGATGCCAGTCAGGATGGCATTGAAGAAGTTCAGCACACCGACCAACCCAACGATGAAACTGAGCGCACCGCCCAGCAGCAGGAACATGGAGCGCATACTCTCAAATTCCCCAGCATAGGTGGCCTTGCTCTCGTAGTCCAGCTCCGGGTTGACGTTCTCAGTGTAATCCGCCAGGAAGGACTCCATGGCGGCGTTGGTCTCGTCGGTGGTGTCGAAGGCGTAGTACATCACATCCGACGTGCCGGTGTCCTGGACAAAGGTCTCGTCGTTCAGGATGAACTCATCGCTACCATAGTAGCGGTAGCTGAGGGCGAAGGGCACCGTCACCAGGGCCGCCACGGTGTAGTCAACGTCCCGGTACTTCACCGGCCGCTCCACCCAGTTGGCCCCGTCCGGCACATCCTCCAGGGAAGCCCAGACCTCGCCGGTGTCTGGGTCGTAATACTCGCTCTCCTCCACATAGCGGAGGGTGACGGTGTCCCCCAACCGGGCCCAGTGGGAGGCCATGTCTGCGTTTCCATAATCGTCCTCTGAGTATACGGCGGCGATAGCCCGGCTGCCCGGCTCGTAGAGGGCGGACAAATCTCCCTCCAGCACCGTCAGGTGGTCCAGGGCAAAATCGCTCATACCGGAGATCTGAACCCCGTCGGCCAGCAGGCCCGCCTCGTTCTTATCAGTCAGGCGTATCAGGTTGTCCATCTCCTCCGGGGTGTAGAAGTTCTGCTTGTTCTGCCGGAACCAGTCTTCGGTGACGTACTCCAGCACAGGAGAGGTCTGGCCGTACACCACGCCGCTGTCGGTGATGCCGCCCTGGGCGTCGATGTCATCAATGACGGACTGGGGCACGGCCTGTTCCGCACTGAACAGGGTGCTGGTCTGGAATTTTCCAGCATTGGCCACAATGAAATCGCTGGCGGTGAAATTGGACACATACTTGTCCATATCAAAGCCACCGGCAAAGTTCACCGTCACAGTAAGCAGCACCACCGCCAGTGACAGCGACAGCACCGTCACCACGGTCTTTCCCTTGCTGCGGCCCAGGTTGGCCCAGGCCATCGTGAAGGGACTGACCTTTCGGGCCTTCCGGCCCTTAACACGGGTCTTTTCGCTGCTGCCTTCGGTGTAGCGCACTGCCTCCACCGGGGAGACCCTGGCCGCCATCCGTCCCGGCTGCCGGCAGGAGATCAGCACCGTCAGCAGTGCGAAGGCCGCGGAAACGACAAAGATCCAGGGGCTTACAGAGGTCATTGGCATAATCCCGTTGAGCCGGGCCACAATCACCGGGGTTAGCTGCCCGCCGATCAGCCAGCCGATCACCAGCCCGATGGGGATACCAACAGCAGAGAGGGTCAGGGCTTGCAGACGGATGATCCGCCGCAGTTGCCGGGGGGTGGTGCCGATGGTTTTCAGAAGGCCATAGAACCGGATATCCCCGGCCACCGAGATCTGGAACACATTGTAGATGATGAGATACCCGGTGAAAACGATAAGCAGGATTACCCCGGCAATGGCCATGACCGTCATGGGGTCCACAATGTCGGACATCCGGGCCCCGGTGTAGCCCCAGTTGACGCCGGTATCAATGTAATTGTCCCCAGCGGTCTCGCTCTGGTAGCCGTGGTTTTCCAAAATTTGGTTCAAATCCCGCTCGATATGTCGGGAGTCGCTTTTCAGCATCACGTCCAAATTCCACCGGCCTGTCATGCCGTCATCAGGGCTGTCAGGATCTACGCCCACTTCCGCCAGGATTTCGTTCACCCGGCTTTCGGGAATCAGGACATGGTTCGCCACAATGGCCTCATCGTATTCCCACCAGCCACAGAGGGTGAAGGTTTGAGTGGTTTCGTGTCCATCTACATCAAAAGTGAGGGTAAACTCGGCCCCGATCTCCGGCTTTATGCCCAGCAGTTCCAGTACATGGGTGCCGGTAGCAGCCTGGTCGGTGCCCTCCTGCGGCAAAGAGCCTTCCACCGGGTCACAGTACATCCAGTGGGCCTCGTTGGCGTCGGCAAAGCTCACCTCCACATGAGCTTTATTGAAAGGCGCCTCCCTAGGCATACCCAGGTATCTCCGTTCGCCCCACTGGCCGATGAGAGGATCATCCTTCAGTTCATCAAACTGCGCCTGGGTCATGTACTTAAATCCGCCGTGGGAGAAGCCGCCCACCTGTCGAAAATTGGATTGCTGAAACCCATCGTTGATGGACAAGGCGATGGTGAATAGAGAAGTAAACAGCATCGTTGTCAGGGCGATAGCCACAATGGCAATCAGATTGCGCGTGCGGCTTGCCAGCAGGCTTTTCCACGCCAAATGGCGAACACATTTTCGATTTGAAACTTTCATGGCTCTCCCCCCTTACTGTGTCACAATCCGCCCATCCTCAATGCGGACAATTCGGTCAGAGAGTTGGGCAATTTCTTCGTTGTGTGTAATCATGACCATCGTTTGGGAAAATTTCCGGCCCGTCACCTTCATCAGGCTCAGTACATCTTGGCTGGTACGGCTGTCCAAGTTTCCGGTCGGTTCGTCGGCCAGGAGAATGGCCGGTTTGGTCGCCAAGGCACGGGCGATAGCCACCCGCTGCTGCTGGCCGCCGGAAAGCTGCCCCGGCAGGCTGTTCAACTTCTTTTCCAGCCCCAAGGCGGTGACTACCTCACCTACATAGCGCTCATCTACTTTACCACCATCCAACTGGATGGGCAAAACGATGTTTTCCCGCACCGTCAGCACCGGCACCAGGTTAAAACTTTGAAATACAAAACCAATTTTTCGGCGGCGAAAAATTGTGAGTGCCTCATCCTTCAGGGAGAAGATGTTCTTCCCGTCCACGGTGACGGAGCCGGAAGTGGGCCGGTCCAGGCCCCCCAGCATGTGGAGCAGGGTGGACTTGCCGGAGCCGCTGGTGCCCACGATGGCTACGAACTCCCCGTCCTCCACGCTGAGATTGACACCATCCAGTGCTTTTACCTGCGTATCTCCTTTTCCGTAATATTTCTTTAAGTTTTTGGTTTCTAAAATCGTCATCTTGTATACCTCCACAAAAAAGTCTGCATTGCCTTTTGACAATACAGACTTTACCACATAATTCTTTCCTGAGCCTTTCTCAAATCTAACAGAGTTGAAAGATTTCCTGTTCTTCATATCCGATTCAACGCACGAGGCAAATACAGTGAGAAAGTGCTTCCGTTTCCTGGTTTGGAGGATACTTTGATATAACCGCCCTGAAGGGACAGAATTTCCCGTGCCAGGTAAAGTCCCAGGCCAAGCCCCTCCGCCGAGTGCGTTAACGTACCACGATAGAAGCGGTTAAAAATCCCGCCCTGTTCTTCTTCTGGAATACCGGGGCCCGTATCCGTCACGTCCACCCGGCAAAAGGTTTCGAGCATCTGTGCAGATACGGTAACCCTTCCGCCAGCGGGTGTGTACTTTACCGCGTTGTTTACAACATTGCCAAGGGCTTCGCTTGTCCAGCGCGGGTCAAAGGAGGCGTCGCCTACAAACGGAAGGTTCTGCAAGGTGATTTTCTTTTTTTCCGCCGCAGGTCTTTCCTGTTCGACAGTCGCCTCTAATAAAGGAGCCACAGGACCCAGTGTGGGAGTTGGAACCACAATACCTGTTTCCAATCTCGAAGCCTTAACCAGAGTCTGAATCAGAAATGACAGTTTCTCCCCCTGTGTTAGCAGCGCCTGGACTTGTTCCCGCTGACGCGGCGACAGATCGCTTTCCGTCAAAAGCGAAGCGTATACAAGTAAATTTGCGATGGGTGTGCGCGTCTGATGGGAAATATCGGAGATCAGTGTTTTCACCGCTTCCTGTTCGGTTTTCATCGTTTTTTGCGTATGAGCAGAGCCGCGCAGGAAGCGAGCAAATTTTGTCTCCAGCGCAGACAGTTCTGTTTCATCAAAATGTTCCTCGGTAAAACCACTGGAAATAGACTGTTCCAACATATTATCCAGCCGCTGAACGGTTCTGCGCCGGGCCGTCCACTGCCAGAGCCCAAATAGAAGCCCAATGACAGCGAAAGCCAGCAACACCCAGGTCAAAGCTGTCATTTGCTTACCTCCCAAGTGTAACCAACCCCGTACACAGTTCTGATCGGGGCATTCCCGAGCTTCCCGCGCAGGCGCCGCACCGCCACAGATAAGGCATTTTCATCCACAAACTCGCCGCCGTCCCACACCTTTTCAAGCAGCAATTCTCTTGGTAACGTGCGGCCCCGGTTCTCCACCAGCAGGCGCAACAGGCGCTGTTCTGTCTTGGAAAGGTCGATGATTGTCCCTTCTTTGGAAAACTCCATCCGTGTGAAGTCGAGGATGAAACCGTTCAATTCGATCCGTTCCTGCTTTACCGGGACAGAGCGCCGCAGTTGGGCATTTACTCTGGCCCGGAGCACTGCCAAGGAGAAAGGCTTGGTAATATAATCATCTGCCCCAGCTTCCAGACCGGTAACTTCATCCAGTTCCAAATCATTAGCCGTAAGCAAAATAGCAGGTGTGGAGGTGCCATTCTGTCGCAGTGTTCGCAACAGTTCCAGCCCACTGCCGTCTGGCAGGTTAATATCCAAAATCAATAAATCAAAAACTACGCCCTGCAAAATCTTGATTGCCTGGAGACGTGTGCTGCAATGTGTGACGGTACAGTTTGGTGTTTCAAGTGCCATACAAATACCACGCCCCAGCGCTTCATCGTCTTCTAAAAGCAAAATTCGACTCACTTCTGTGCTCTCCCTTCCTTTGTTCTGCCATCGACCGGCTTTACAGCATCTTTAGGAAGCAGCCAAACACCGGCCATTTTCACAGCGCCGGGAATACGCCCCTCGACGCAGTAATAGTTGACTTGACGGGACGAAACGCCCCATTTTTCGCTTGCCTCTTTGAGTGTCATGTAGTCCATGCTCATACCTCCGACAATTTCTTTCATTATATTTCATTAGCTCGAAGAACGCAAGGCAGGAAATGTGAATAGATGTTGAATACGCTGCTATCGAAGAAGGATTTCTTTGATAGCTTTTTTTAATTCATCACTTGACATTGTGGCAAAGAACTGCTGACGCCGGACGAGGTGCGGATGCTGGATAACCGATATTGCATCCTGTTCATCCGCGGCACACGGCCGGTGATGGACGAAAAGTATGAGCTCGTGGAGCATCCCGCCATCCGCTATACGATGGACGGCGGCGGACCGCCCTACATCCACCACGGAACGGCGGAGCCTCCTATTACGGGAGAGCCGCTGTTCCAAACTGATTTTGACAATGAAAAGGAGAATGCTGCAGCATGAAACATGATTTGAACAACAAAAATTTCGAGAGAAAGGCAAAGCGGATCTATTCCGTCTTTGCCTGCGTTGCCTTGCTTCTGGTCGCCACCGCAGTGCCTGCGCTGGCGGCAGATGACCCGCTGACGGTGGTCAACAACCTGTCTGATTTCATTTTCTCGCTGATCCGCGCCATTGGCCTCATCCTGCTGGGCTTCGGTATTTTGCAGGTGGGCCTGTCTCTCAAGAGCCATGACCCCTCCCAGCGCGCCAACGGTATGCTGACGGTGGCAGGCGGTATCGTCATTACCTTTACTAAGGAGATCCTCTCCCTCATCACCGGCTGAAAAACGCGGCAGGGTGAACGGTATCATGCCGTTCACCCTGTTCTTCCCGTAGGAGGTGATTTTGAATGGGAAGTGGAAACTGGATCGTAGACAACTTAAACTCCGCGCTGGAAATGTGGAACGGCAGGCTGGCAGAAATCTGGCAGCTTATCAGCACCTCGCCGGAGTCCTTTAAGGGCGGCGGTGTCTGGAATGCCATCGTGAACATCAACGATGGATTAAAAGCTGTGGGGTATGCGCTGTTGGTGCTGTTTTTCGTGATGGGCGTGGTCAAGACCTGCGGCAGCTTTACCGAGATGAAGAAGCCGGAAGTGGCCTTCAAATGCTTCATCCGCTTTGTGCTGGCGCAGGCGGCGGTATCGTGGGGCATGGAGCTGATGACTGGCGCGTTTCGCGTTGCCCAGGGCATGGTGGCGACCATCATGGATTCCTCCGGACTGACGGCGATGTCTGCCACCACATTACCGGATGAACTGGTGAGTGTCATCGAGGATGTGGGCTTTATTGACTCCATCCCCCTTTGGGCGGTGACGCTGTTGGGCTCCCTTTTTATCTGGGTTCTGTCCCTTGTGATGATCCTGACGGTGTATAGCCGTTTTTTTAAGCTCTATATCGCAACGGCCATCGCCCCTGTGCCGCTGGCCAGCTTTGCAGGACAGCCCTCCAGCAGTATCGGCGTTGCTTTTCTGAAAAGCTATGCCGCCATCTGTCTGGAGGGCTGTGTCATCGTATTGGCCTGTGTGATCTTCTCTGCCTTTGCCTCGTCACCGCCCGCCATCGCGGACGATACGCTGGCGGCAGCCACCATCGTGTGGAACTATGTGGGCGAGCTGATCTTCAATATGCTGGTGCTGGTGGGCGCGATCAAGATGAGCGACCGCATCATCCGGGAGCTGATGGGCCTTGGCTGATTCAGCGCCACAGACCCTCTGTGCTGACGGTGTCTTCGCCGTTCTCCCGTGCTTTGCGAACACGGTAGGAGAAATACTCCATAGCGGCAGCGTCATCCCGTGCCTGCATAACAAGATCACAGACAAAGCGGATCAGCGAAAGCAGCCAGGACAGCACCACCAGCCCTACAAGGGCGAACAGGATGCGGTCTGCCAGCACGGTATGGGCGCGATACCAGCCGTGGAACACCGTCAGCATGGACACGGTGTACAAAAGCGGGATGGTCATCCGTGTCAGCGCGGCGAACCGGGAGAGAAGCGCCAGGACGCCAAGCCCGGCGATCATCAGAAAAGCGATCATGTGTCACGACCTCCTTCATCGGGTTTGTGGCATAGTACCATGACTGCACAGACAAAGCAAGAGTCTGTTCAGCAAAACTCAGAAAAAACTCGGAGGTGATCCATTGGAGGTCCGCATCAACAAAGAAGTACGAAATTACCAGGAGAGTCTATTCTTCGGGCTGTCCCTGCGGCAGTTGCTGTTCGCACTGCTGGCGGTCGCCGTGGCAGTGGGCGTATATTTCGGCCTGCGCCCTGTGCTGGGGAATGGGGAGATTGGCTGGGTCTGCGTGCTTGCAGCCTTTCCCTTTGCCCTGGGCGGCTTTTTTCAGTATAACGGCATGACGCTGGAACGCTTTCTGCTCGCGTATATCCGCTCGGAATTCCTGTTTCCCCGCAGGCTCGTGTTCAAATCGGACAACATATACGCCAAAGCTCTGGAAAATTCAACGATAAAGGAGGCTCTCAAACTTGATTAAAACTCTGCAAAATACACTGAAGCAGGACAAAGAAAGATTTACGGTTCCGAGATCTGTACAGGACATCATTCCCATCCGCCGCATCTGGCCGGATGGGGTCTTTCAATTTGGCAGCAAGTATTCTAAAACACTGCGTTTTAGCGACATCAACTACGCCATTGCCTCGAAAGAGGATAAGACGGCGATGTTTCTCAGCTATTCCGAGCTGCTGAACGCACTGGACACCGGCTCCACCACGAAGATCACCATCAACAATAAGCGCCTGGACCGGCGTAATTTTGAGCAGGAGATCCTCATCCCGCCCAAGGGAGATGATCTGGACGGCGGACGCAAGGAATACAACGCCATGCTGCTGGATAAGGTGACGGACTCATCCAACAGCGTGGTGCAGGAACGCTACATCACCCTGTCCGTCCACAAGAAAAATGTAGAGGAGGCCCGCGCATTTTTTGACCGCACGGTCCATGACGCCTCTTCCCGTCTGAACCACATGGACTCCCACTGCGAGGATATGGATGCGGCAGACCGCCTCCATATCCTGCATGATTTCTACCGTGTGGGTGAGGAAAGCGAGTTCCGCTTTGACCTCCGGGAGAACATGAAAAATGGGCGCTCCTTCAAGGACGCCATCTGCCCGGACAGCATGGAATTCAAAAAGGATCATTTTATCATGGGCGGTAAGTATGGCCGGGTACTGTTTCTGAAGGAGTATGCCAGCTATATCAAGGATTCTATGATCAATGAGCTTACCAGCCTGAACCGCAGTCTCATGCTGTCCATTGACATCATCCCTGTCCCTACCGATGAGGCAGTGCGGGAGATGCAGAACCGCCTGCTGGGTGTGGAGACCAATGTGACCAACTGGCAGAGACGCCAGAATGCCAACAATAACTTTTCAGCCGTAGTTCCCTATGACCTGGAGCAGCAGCGCAAGGAGACCCGCGAGATGCTGGACGACCTGACCACCCGCGACCAGCGGATGATGTTTGCCGTGGTGACGCTGGTGCATCTGGCAGACAGCAAGGAAGAACTGGACAGTGATACGGAAACGCTCCAGTCCATTGCCCGCAAGCACCTCTGTCAGCTCACGACACTGAACTGGCAGCAGGCGGACGGGCTGGTGACGGCGCTGCCGCTGGGCCTACGCCGCATCGATGCTCTGCGTACTCTGACCACGGAAGCGCTGGCTGTTCTCATGCCCTTTAAGGCCCAGGAGATCTGGGACCGGGGCGGCGTGTACTACGGGCAGAACGCCATCAGTAAAAATCTTATCGTAGCGGACCGCAGGCAGCTTCTCAACGGCAACGCATTCATTCTGGGCGTCTCCGGCTCCGGTAAATCCTTCAGCGCCAAGAAGGAGATGGTGTCACTGGCGCTGTCCACGCAGGACGATATCATCGTCATCGATCCGGAATCGGAGTACCGCCCCCTCATCGAAGGACTGGGCGGCCAGGTCATCAACATCTCCGCCACATCTCCCAACCATATCAACGCCATGGATATGGAGCAGGGCTATGGGGACGGAGAGAACCCCGTGGTGCTGAAATCCGAATTTCTGCTCTCCCTCTGTGAACAGCTCATCGGGGCAGGCAAGCTGTCTGCCAAGGAAAAATCCGTCATCGACCGCTGCACCGCGCAGGTGTACCGGGACTATATCCGCAGCGGCTATCACGGCGCGGTCCCCACCTTGCAGGACTTCCACGCCGAGCTGCTCCGCCAGCCGGAAAAGGAAGCACAGGATGTGGCGCTGGCCATTGAGCTGTTTACAGACGGCAGTCTCAACACCTTTGCCAAGCCCACCAATGTGGATACCAATGCCCGTATCCTCTGCTATGATATCCGGGATCTTGGCAAGCAGCTTCTGCCGGTAGGTATGCTGGTGGTGCTGGACAGCATCTTCAACCGCATCATCCGTAATCGCGGGCTGAAGCGCAACACCTGGATCTATATCGACGAGATCTATCTGCTGTTCCAGCATGAGTACAGTGCCAATTTCCTGTTCACCCTCTGGAAGCGTATGAGAAAGTATCAGGCTTGCGGAACGGGGATCAGCCAGAATATCGAAGACCTGCTCCAGTCTCACACGGCCCGCACCATGCTGGCCAACAGCGAATTTCTCATCATGCTGAATCAGGCGGCAACGGATCGGGAGGAATTGGCGCGTCTGCTGAATATCTCAGACAACCAGCTCTCCTACATCACCAACGTGGACTCCGGCCGGGGCCTCATCAAGTGCGGAAGCGCTATCGTGCCTTTTGTGGATCATTTCCCCAAGAACAAGCTCTACCGCTTGATGACCACAAAGCCCTCGGATCTGGCTGCGTGATAGCCCATGGAGAAAATTAAAGAAAAACCCACGCTGGGTGAGCGTGTCAAAGAGAAAGCTGTATCCGCGCCAAAGGAACTTTTGCGCAAGGGGCTGGATGACGGCTCGGAGCGTCTGCGGACTCAGCTCCGGGATACCGCCCAGCAGGGGCGGCGGGATGAATATGGCGGCGACGCCATTGAGGACACCGCCGCCAGCGGCCTGCGCCGCGCTGAAAAGGAACTGCTGAAGCAGCGCAAGAAGAAAAACGCAGAGCAGAGCGCGTCACCCCAGGGTGACGCCTCTGCCCCCAGCTCCAACAGCGACGTGCCGCCTGCCATCCGCACCAGAGAGACTGACGCGGCAAGGGCAAGAGCGCCCTCACCGCCAGTGCGAGAGCAGGCACGGCAGGCGGCTATGAAGCAGGCAGTCAAGACGAAGAATGCCTATATCAGTACACAGCGGAAAACGGTCATGACGGCAGCACCGGAGCCGCAGCGGCAGGGTCAGCAGGCGTTCATTCAAGAGCAGGGTCGCAAAGCGTCCCGCCAGCAGGCGCAGCGCAGGCGGGCAGAGCGGCGGTTCCAGCGCCAAGATGATCTGCGTGGTGATTCGCTGTGTTCGGAAGGTTTCGAGCCAACCAGCAGGGGCAGAATCAAAGAGCGCGGCGGCATCCAGCCGCCGAAGAAGCGCCAGTTCCCCGAACCGAAAACACCGAATCACGCTGCGGGAATCGTGCCAAAAGCGCGTGAGGGCAGCAAATCTGCTGTGCTGTCCTCTGAACAGGCCATGCACTCAACCACCGTCCATGCGACTGCGGCTGGAACACACGTTGCCAGAGAAGCGGCCATGCAGATGGCCAAGCGGCAGCAGATGACAAAAGCGGCAGAAACCGCAACGCAGAAAACCGCGCAGGCGGCGGGCCGCGCGCTGCGCGCTATCATTGCCGCTGCCCAGAGTTTACTTGCGGCAATAGCGGCTGGTGGGAGCACAGTTGTAGCCATGGTGCTGGTGATTTGTCTGATTGGACTTCTGATCGTGTCGCCTTTTGGGATCTTTTTCTCCGGAGAGGACAGCGGCACCGGCTACACCATGCCGGATGCTGTCAGCATGCTGAACAGCGAGTTTGCTGCCCGAATCGAGCATATTAAGGCCGAGAACCCCTACGATGAACTGGACATGGACAACGCGGGCAGCGCCGCCATGATCTCCAACTGGCGGGATGTGCTGGCTGTTTATGCTGTGCGGACCACCACGGACAATGCTTCGCCGGACGAGGTTGCGACGCTGACGGAAGAAAAAATGGAGATACTTCGTGAAATCTTCTGGGACATGAACACCATTACTTATTGGACGGAAATAGTACCAGGCGGCAAAGATGAAGCGGATACGGTCATTTTGCATATCACCGTCACAATAAAAACGCATCTGCAAATGGCGGATGAGCACCAATTCAACACGGAACAGCGCAGATTGTTAGAGGAACTCATGCAGCCGAAATATCAGGAACTGTTCATGGTTTTGACGGGAAGTTATCAGGACATTGAGCTGAGTCCCGACGAGGTAGCGAAGATCATGGAAAACCTCCCCGCCGATCTCAGCGAGGCCCGCAGAGAAGTTGTGCTGACAGCATATCAGCTCTTAGGCAGAGTCCATTATTTTTGGGGCGGAAAATCTTTGGTGATCGGCTGGGATTCCCGCTGGGGAATGTCGATGGAGGTCACTGCCGAAGGCAGCTCCACCACTGGCACCGTGCGGCCCTTCGGACTGGACTGCTCGGGAATGGTGGATTGGGTGTTCTACAACCAGAGCGGCGGACAATACGTCATTGGGCATGGCGGTGGGGCCACGGCCCAGCACAGCTACTGCACCCCCATTGATTGGAGCGATGCCCAGCCGGGCGACCTTGTGTTTTACCCGGAGGACAGTCATGTTGGCATCGTCTGCGGCTTTGACAGCAGCGGTAATATCATGGTCATCCACTGTGCCAGCAGCGAGAATAATGTGGTGGTGACGGGGAAAAGCGGCTTCACCTCGATTGGCAGGCCCGAGTATTTTGCGGATTGAGAAATGTGCACATGGAGATGTGTTCATAGTTGATTGCTATCGTGCTCCATGATATACAGAGAAAGGCAGGGAGCCTCAATAGAGGCTCCCTGCCGCTTGGGTTCTTATTTGCCCTGATAGGCTCTGAAAAGGAAAGTAACGATTTGTGCGCGGGTGCAGCTATTGTCCGGTCCGAACAGGCCATCACCAATGCCGTTTGTGACGCCGTTCTCCACCGCCCATGCCACAGCGTTTGCGTAGTAGCTATCGGTAAGAACATCGCTGAACTCTGCCTTGCTATCGACCAGCTTACCAATGGCACGGAACAGGAAAGTCACGCTCTGGGCACGGGTGCAGGTGGCGTCAGGACTGAATTTGCCATCGCCCGTTCCTGTGGTGATACCGTTCTCCACCGCCCACGCAACTGCCTTAGCATAATAGCTGTCCGCAGAAACATCAGAGAAGCTGCTCATGCTCTTGGGTTCGGGAGAACTGGCAGCGCGCCACAGGAAGGTGACGATCTGCGCACGGGTGCAAGGCTGGTTCGGCCCAAAGAGGCCGTTGCCGATGCCGCCGGTGATGCCCTTTTCCTGCGCCCACTTCACAGCCTCATAGTAATAGGCACTGGTGGACACATCGCTGAACGGGCTTGTCTCAATTTCCTTAGCAAAGGTAGCATTGATTTCGACCTTGCTGGCAGGCATGGTAAAGGTATATTTGCCGTTGCCCTTGTCGGTCAGCTTCAGTTCCTTACCATTCTTGTCGGTAACGGTGAGGTCATCCAGTTTGAAACCATCGTCCGGCTTGACGGTGATTGTCACGGTATCACCACGCTCGGCGTAGCGGCGGTTTGCTGTCACTGTGCCGTTCCGGATGTCCTTGCCCACCTCGATGGCGTAAGTCGGGTCGCTATCGTCGCCACCGGAGCTTTTCCGAACCAGAGCATTGATAGCGTCCTCAATGGCTTTTGCCATGGCATCTACCTCGCTCTGCTCGGTAATGTTCTTGTCACGGACAACAGCCTTGACAGCGGCTTCCACGCCAGAGAAATCCATGTAGTTATCTTTGTTCAGTGCATTTGCCTTGGCAATGGCTGCGTCAACCTTAGTGTAGCGGAAGCAATGGAAAAGATACGCAGCAGCATACTGATTTTCAGTTATCAGCTTCGATATATTGGCGTTGGCAAGAACAGCATGGGCAAGCGTGTTGATGCAGTTAAGCCGGAGCTTGAACGCTATGCGGGTTTGGTACAGCAGATCAAGGAGAAATCCAAGGAACGGAAAAACCTCCTTGCAGAGAAAAAGGAAACGCCGTTCTATCAGATACCCAAACTGCATGACCTTACCCGCCGTATTACCGAGTTGACCGAAGAAATTGAGGAATTGAAAACCGAAAAGGAAATAATTCTTAGCACTTTGGACTGCACCGACGATGCGGGTATTTCTGTTGTGAAGAAAGAAATCGCCACATTAGAGAGTGCGCTGCAGAAGCTGTCCGAGCAGGAAGAAAAATATTCTGCCGAGCTTGATGAAGCTTTGAAGCAGTATGCCGAGATGAAAGAGCAAGCCGCCGGTATGGATGCTGCCGAACTGATGGATGCACGACTTGCCGTTCGTGAAGAAAAGGAACGTTCTGCCGTTGATAAGGTGAAATCTGCCTACGGTGAGAAGTACGATTCGATGCTGATGTACGACAGTAAACGTGACGTGTCAAATCTGCTCCACGAGGAAGCGGAATTACGCTCTGTGCGGGAGTTCATGCGTCGGAAACAGCAACAGCAGGCACAGCAGAAGCAGACCAAGAAGAAAAGTCGAGACAGTTGGGAGCGTTAAATTTTCAGCGGGAGTGCATTTTGAACGATGCACTCCCGCTTTTTTGCTTTACACAGCTTTTTAAGTCTTTAAGCCGTGAGGAAACATTCAATTTCATAAATTGTTTACAAAGCAGGAACGCTTTGGGAACGCTGAGGTTTCTTTGGCGGAACGGCAGATCGGTATAATAAATAGCAACAGGCAGCCAGCAACTGCTTGAAAATTTATTTTGGAGGTACTCAATATGTACTTTGACGCTATTGCAAAAATCGTTTCTGAACGCACAGGTTGTGATGTTTCTGCCGTAAAGCCGGAAAGCAAATTCTCTGAGCTTGGCATTGACTCTCTCGACACCGTAGAACTTCTTATGAATCTGGAGGACGAAATCGGTATCGAAATCGAACTGAATCAGAAAGTGGAGACTATCGACGACCTGGATAAGTTCATCCAGAGCAAAAAGGGTTGATGCCTATGATAAAGTCAGTAATTTGCGAAATGCTGGGTATCGAATATCCTGTGTTTCAAGGTGGTATGGCTTGGATCGCTGACGGCAAACTGGCCGCTGCCGTGTCGGGCGGTGGCGGCCTTGGCATTATTGCGGCCGGAAACGCTCCCGGTGATTATGTAAGACAGCAAATTCAAATTGCCAAAAGCATTACCGATAAACCTATCGGTGTAAACATTATGCTTTTGAGCCCCTTTGCGGATGACGTTGCAAAAGTTGTTGTTGAAGAAAAAGTTGAGGTTGTCACTACCGGTGCCGGCAATCCATCCAAATACATGAAGGAATGGCTTGCCGCAGGTATCAAAGTAATTCCTGTTGTTGCTTCGGTCGCTATGGCTAAGCTGATGACTCGTCTCGGTGCGTCTGCTCTTATCGCAGAGGGCGGAGAAAGCGGCGGTCACGTAGGTGAACTTACCACAATGGTACTTGTTCCGCAGATTTGCGATGCAACGACTTTGCCTGTTATTGCTGCCGGTGGCATTGCAGACGGCAGAGGTGTTGCTGCAGCGTTTATGCTTGGCGCAGAGGGCGTACAGATGGGAACCCGTTTTCTCAGTGCAACGGAATGTACCATTCACCCTGCATATAAGGAAAAAATCCTAAAGGCTTCTGATCTTTGCACAATGGTAACGGGCAAGCGTTTAGGGCATCCCGTTCGCAGCCTACGCACACAGTTTGCAAGAGAGTATTCCAAGGCTGAATACGGCGGTATGCCGGATGAAGAATTGGAAGCACTTGCGACAGGCGCGTTAAGACTTGCCGTGCAAGAGGGTGATAACGAAAAGGGTTGTTTCCTCTCCGGCCAGATTGCCGCTATGGTTAAGAAAGAGCAGCCTGCGGCAGAAATTGTTAAGGAAGTTGTGGAGGAAGCTGAGCCTATCCTTCTGAGGGCATCGCAATGGGTAAAATAGCATTTGTTTTTTCAGGTCAGGGCGACCAGTTTCCCGGTATGGGAAAAGACCTGTATGAAAAATATCCGGTTGCCAAAGAAATTTACGATCTGTGTGATGAAATCCGTCCAGGCACGTCTGCTCAGTGCTTTAACGGCACGGAAGAAGAATTAAAGGAAACAAAAAATACACAGCCTTGCCTTTTTGCAATGGAACTGGCGGCGGCAAGTGTTCTAATCGGGAAAGGTATTACCCCCGATGTGGTTGCCGGTTTTTCTCTCGGTGAGGTTGTTGCCGCAACGGTTAGTGGAACCTTTGACAATGAAACAGGATTCCGTCTTGTCTGCAAACGCGGAGAGCTGATGCAGAGCGAAGCTGAAAAGTTTGATACCTCTATGGCGGCTGTTGTTAAGCTGACGGCTGAACAGGTACAGGACGTATGCAGTAAATATTCCGATGTTTACCCTGTAAACTTTAACTGTCCCGAACAGATTACCGTATCCGGTTTCTCCTCGCAGATGGCGGACTTCTTTTCTGACATCAAGGCGGCTGGAGGCAGAGCCATTCCGTTGAAAGTGAAAGGAGCTTTCCACTCGCCCTTTATGAAGGCCGCAGCAGAATCTTTTGCCGAAGAACTGAAACAGTCAGTGACTAAGGAAAGAAACATCACGCTCTATTCCAATATGACCGCCGAAGTCTATACGGATGACGTAGAAAGCTTACTTTCTGCGCAGATCTGCAATCCTGTGCAATGGGAAAAGATTATCCGCAATATGATTTCCGACGGCGTTGATACTCTTATCGAAATCGGACCCGGCAAAACGCTTACCAATATGATTAAGAAGATCAGCGCAGATGTTAAGGCTGTAAATATTATGGAATATCTTGCGGAGGTAGAAGGATGTTAAAAGGAAAAACAGCGGTTGTGACCGGTGGATCTCGTGGCATCGGTGAGGCAATCGTATATAAGTTGGCATCAATGGGTGCTAATGTAGCTGTTATTTACGCAGGTAATGCAACCGCCGCAGAACGAGTTTGCGAAAAATGCAAGCAGGAATACGGCGTAGAGGCAAAGTCTTATCAATGCAACGTTGCTGACTTTTCTGCAGCAAAGGAAACCGTAGCCATAATCAAAGCTGACTTTGGTACAGCACAGATTCTTGTCAATAACGCAGGTATTACCCGTGACGGTCTGCTCGCTATGATGAAGGAAGAAGATTTTGATGCGGTTCTGGATACCAATCTCAAGGGCGCTTTCAATATGATCCGTCATATGACAGGATTGTTCATTCGTGCACATGAGGGCGCTATTATCAATGTTACTTCGGTTGCAGGGCTAATGGGAAATGCAGGACAATGTAATTACTCTGCATCAAAAGCCGGGCTGATCGGACTCACAAAGTCCGTGGCAAAGGAGCTTGCCCCCAAAGGGGTTCGCTGTAATGCGGTTGCTCCCGGTTTTATTGCAACGGATATGACAGGAAATCAAACAGATAATCCACTTTTGAATATGATCCCTCTCGGCAAGATGGGGGAAACAGAAGATGTAGCGGATGCAGTAGCATACCTTGCGACTGCAAAATATGTAACCGGCGAAATCCTCCGTGTTGACGGCGGAATTGCCATGTAAGGAGAAAGATTATGAGTGAAAACAGACGTGTTGTTGTTACCGGAATCGGTGCAATAACCCCTTTGGGAAACAATGTCGCTGATACCTGGGAGGGTATGAAGAACGGCAAAAACGGCATTGCTCCCATTACACTTTTCGATACGGAAAAATTCAAATCAAAATTAGGTGCAGAGGTCAAAGGCTTTGACCCCAAAGAATATTTGGAAGTTAATGATGTTCTCCGTACTGACCGTTATGCGCAGTTTGCCGTTGCTGCCGCACAGCAGGCAGTAGATGAAAGCGGTGTTGAGGGCACAGTGGATCCCGAGCGCTTTGCCGTTATCTTTGGAACCGGAATTGGTGGCATTAACACCTTTGAAAACGAACACACAAAGCTGATGGAGAAAGGTCCCCGCCGTGTTTCTCCTTTGTTTGTGCCTATGATGATCGGTAATATGGCAGCCGGTATGATTGCTATCAGACACGATTGCCGTGGCAGCGCTATGCCTGCCGTTACAGCTTGTGCTTCCGGTTCTAACGCGATCGGTGAAGCGATGCGCCTTGTACGTCACGGATATGCTGATGCTGTGATTACCGGCGGTGCTGAAGCTGCCATTGTTCCTTCCGCTGTTGCGGGGTTTGTGAACATGCAGGCACTCTCCACTTCTGAAAATCCCGACGAAGCATCCTTGCCCTTTGATAAACGCAGAGGCGGCTTTGTTATCGGAGAAGGTGCTGTTGCGCTTGTTCTTGAAGAATATGAACATGCAAAAGCACGTGGCGCAAAGATTTACGGCGAGGTGTGCGGCTATGGTTCTACCTGTGATGCCCATCACATCACTGCACCTCATCCCGATGCACGCGGCGGTGCACAGGCAATGATCGACGCTATGAAGGAAGCAGGCTATACAGATGCTGATGCTGTCTATGTCAATGCACACGGCACGGGTACTCCGATGAATGATGTGATTGAGACTGCTGCTATCAAGAAAGCACTTGGAGAAGATAATGCCCCAAAAGCGTATGTCAGCTCTACAAAGTCCATGACCGGACATATGCTTGGCGCAGCGGGTGCCATTGAAGCACTGGCTTGCCTTTTCGCACTGAACGAGGGAATTATTCCTCCCACAATCAATTTGAATGAGCAGGATGAAAATTGTGATCTGAATTGTGTTCCCAATACTGCCGTAAAAGCAGATATTACACTGGCACTTTCCAACTCTCTTGGATTTGGCGGTCATAATGCTTGTCTTGCTTTCAGAAAGGTGTAATCCGATGAAAGAAACAGATATTCGCAAATACGCCGAGTTGATGAAAGAGCTTGGACTGACCGGACTTGAAATTACAGATGAAAACAGCAAAGTCCGTTTGGAGCGTTCCGTTTCAGCACCGGTAAAAGAAACCGTATATTCTGTTCCCGAATCCGTCGGTAATACACAGACTACATCCGAGCCCAAAGACTATATCAGCGTAAAATCCCCCATCGTCGGTGTGTTTTATGCGGCTCCCGCTGAAAACGCTGATCCCTATGTTTCTATCGGAGATTCTGTGACAAAGGGGCAAACTCTTTGTATTGTTGAGGCAATGAAGCTGATGAATGAAATTTCTGCTGATGATGACGGTATCATTTCGGAGATCTGTGTTACCAACGGGCAGGTTGTTGAATATGGAACAGAGCTGTTCCGTATCAAGAGGTAAAGATATGAACAGAGAAGAAATCATGGCTATTTTACCTCACAGAGATAATATGCTGCTTCTGGACGATGTAGATAGTAAGGATGGCATTGCCATCGGGCATTATTGGGTTCGAGGTGACGAGTTCTTCCTAAAGGGACATTTTCCCGATAGTCCTATCGTGCCGGGCGTTATTCTCTGTGAGATATTGGCACAGTCTGCCTGCATACTGATGCAGGATGCAATGAGCGAGGGGAAACTGCCCGTTTATACAGGACTCAATAACGTGAAATTCCGTTCCCATGTAAAACCGGGTGACACCGTTGAAACACGGTGCCAAATCAAACGGGCAAAGCACCCGTTTTACTTTGCCGAAGGTACTGTTACGGTGGATGGACGGCTTTGCGTATCGGCAGAATTTTCCTTTGCAATTACAGGAGCGTAAACTATGTTTTCAAAAATACTGATCGCCAACCGTGGCGAAATCGCTGTCCGCATCATTCGGGCTTGCAAGGAAATGGGCGTAGCTACGGTTGCTGTATATTCTGAGGCAGATAAAAACGCCCTTCACGTAGCTCTTGCCGATCAAAGCTATTGTATCGGCGGTCCCGAAGCCTCGGAAAGCTATCTGAATGAAAATCAAATTATAAGCACCGCTATTTTAGCGGGTGCACAGGCGATTCACCCCGGTTACGGCTTCCTTTCTGAAAACGCACATTTTGCCCGTGCCTGCAGAAAGAACGGATTGGTATTTATCGGCCCCGATCCCGAAAGCATGGAACGCCTGAGTGATAAAGCAATCCTAAAAGAATTGATTCGAAACACAGGTCTGTCGGTTATTCCGGGAACAAAAGCGGTAGCTTCTGTGGCTGAAGCAAAGAGAGCAGCTGACAGAATCGGATACCCTCTTATGTTAAAAGCCTGTGCAGGCGGCGGTGGTCGAGGAATACGTTTAATCCGTTCGGAAGATGAACTGGATGACGCCTATCACCAAGCCACAAATGAAGCAATCAGCGCTTTTGGTGATGGCAGTGTATATCTTGAAAAATACATTTTCCCGGCAAGACATGTTGAATTACAAATTCTTGCCGATGAGCACGGAAATGCAGTATGCCTTGGAGATCGAGACTGTTCTCTCCAGAGAAGAAATCAAAAGCTTCTTGAAGAAACACCCTCTCCCGCTGTTAATGACGAGCAACGTCAAAAGATTATTGAGCTTGCTGTAGATGCCGTAAAGAAGATTGGCTATGTTGGTGCGGGAACGCTTGAATTTCTGCTTGACCGTGAAGGCAATTTCTGGTTTATGGAAATGAATGTTCGACTGCAAGTTGAGCATTGTGTGACGGAAATGCTGACAGGCTTTGATCTTGTAAAATGGCAAATTCGTATTGCCGCTGGTATTCCGCTGAACTTTGCTCAAAAAGATGTGAAGATGAAAGGTTCGGCAATCGAATGCCGCATCAATGCAGGAAGCTGCGGAACTTTGAAAATGCTTCACGTTCCCGGCGGTCCGTCTGTACGATTTGACACCTGCCTGGTTGCCGGTACGGTCGTGTCACCATACTACGATTCACTTCTTGGAAAACTGATCGTGTATGCGAAAACACGTGAAGAAACCCTTCGCAAGATGAGAGCTGCACTCTGTGAACTTGTTATTGACGGTATCACGACAAATATTGAGGAACAACTGCGGATTGTTGAGGATGAACGCTTTACATCCGGCAATTATGATTTAACATTTATGGGAAACAGGTGATGAAATGGCATTACTTAATTTTTTGAAACCTAAAAATCAATTGGAAGAAGGCGGGCGTACTTCTGCTCCCGTTCAGCGTGATGCCGGTGAGCCTGAGAAGAACTGCCCGAATTGCCACAAGGACATTCCACTGAGTCGCCTTTGGGCGAGTGACCTTGTTTGTCCGTGCGGTTATCATTTTCGTATGAAGGCACGTCAGCGCATACAGATGATCGCTGATAAAGGGAGCTTTCACGAATTATATTCCAACATGAAAGCTGATAATCCGCTGAACTTTCCCGGATATAAGGATAAGATCGAAACTGTTCGTGTGGCAAGCAGCGAAAGCGAGGCAGTTGTGTGCGGCGCTGCTACCATTGGTAAACAAAAGTGCTGTCTGTTCGTTATGGAATCGTACTTCATGATGGGCAGTATGGGCAGTGCCGTTGGCGAAAAAATAACGACACTGTTTGAATATGCCGTGCAGTATCGTATGCCGGTGATCGGATTTACGGTATCCGGTGGTGCTCGTATGCAAGAAGGCTTATTGTCTTTGATGCAGATGGCAAAAACAAGTGCTGCTGTCAAGCGTCACAGTGATGCGGGACTTTTATATATTGCTGTTCTTACAGATCCAACGACGGGCGGCGTGACAGCAAGTTTTGCTATGGAAGCGGATATTATTCTTGCTGAACCTGGCGCAACGGTCGGTTTTGCAGGTGCGAGAGTTATTGAGCAGACAACTAAGAAAGCTCTGCCCGAAGGCTTCCAAACGTCTGAATTTGTACTGGAACACGGATTTATTGACAGTATTATCCCACGTTTGGGACAAAAGAAATATTTGACTGAACTGCTAAAAATGCACGATGGGAGGGCGATGGTATGAGCGGAATTGCTTATGAACGTGTAAAACTTGCTCGTGACAGTAAGAGACCAACCGGGCTTGATTATATTAAGAACATTTTCAAAGGCTTTACCGAGTTTCACGGTGATCGCCGTTATGCAGATGATCCTGCTATCGTAGGTGGGATTGCGAAGCTGAATAACACTCCCGTGACAGTCATTGCGATTGAGAAAGGTCATACCGCAAAAGAGCGTACTTACCGTAATTTTGGTATGCCGGGACCGGAAGGATACCGAAAAGCCTTGCGGCTTATGAAGCAGGCAGAGAAGTTTGGCAGACCGGTCATTTGTTTTGTTGACACGTCCGGTGCGTATTGCGGCATCGGTGCGGAAGAACGTGGTCAGGGACAGGCGATTGCAGAAAATCTGCTTGAAATGTCCACTCTCTGTGTTCCGATTATTTCCATTTTGATTGGCGAAGGCGGCAGCGGGGGTGCTCTTGCCCTTGCAGTTGCAGATAAAGTTTGGATGCTGCAAAACGCTGTATATTCCGTGATTTCTCCCGAGGGCTGTGCGAGCATCCTTTGGAAAGATGCGGCGAAGGCCGAAACCGCTGCAGCAAGCCTCAAATTAACAGCCGAGGATGCCAAGAGCCTTGGTGTGATAGAACGTATTCTTTCCGAAAATGACATCGGCAAAAAAGAATTTTATGATCGCATTCGTACCCTTTTAACGGAAGAACTCAAAGAATTGTCCGGCGATATTGACTTGACTCAGAATCGTTATGACAGATTCAGAGGCTTGGGGGTCAGTGCTGTCATTAAGGAGTAAGTATGAGCGTATACAAACAGTATTGTAATGAAATTGTCGATGAAAACGGCAGACTGAAAAAAATAACACTTGAATATCCCGATAACTTCAACTTTGGTTATGATGTTGTCGATAAAATAGCAAACGAAACACCGGAGAAACGTGCGCTTGTATGGTGCAACGTTGAAGGTGAAGAACATATTTTTTCATTTGCAGATATAAAAAAATACAGCAATCAGATGGCAAATTTGTTTCAGAGTGCAGGGATCGGTCAAGGTGACCGTGTTATGGTAATTCTGAAACGACACTACGAATATTGGTTTGCGGCAGTTGCTCTGCACAAACTCGGTGCGGTAATGATTCCAGCAACCCATATGCTGACGGTCAGTGACTTTGTATACCGTATCCAAACCTCAAAGGCAAAAGCATTTGTTTGCACCACTCAAAACGAAGTTCCCGAAAAAATTACTGCGGCATTGAAAGAAGCTGATATGACAGCAAAACTGTGGTGTGTTCAGAAAGATGCAGACGGTTTTGAGAATCTGACAACTGCAATGAAATCCGCCTCAGATGAATTTGAACGTGTACAAACATTGGCGACAGATCCGATGATGTTGTACTTCACATCCGGAACTACCGGCTATCCGAAAGGTGTGATCCACGAACACAGCTATCCCCTTGCGCATATTGTCACAGCAAAGTATTGGCATCAAGCGGAGGATGGTGGACTGCACTTCACCGTTGCAGAAACCGGCTGGGCAAAGGCTTCCTGGGGAAAGATCTACGGGCAATGGCTTGTTGGCAGCGCAGTTATGGTTTATGATTTCGATAACTTTGAACCCAAGCAATTGACCGCTGTGATCAACCGTTATGGCGTAACTTCGTTCTGTGCACCTCCTACGGTTTATCGTTACCTTGTGCGTAAAGGCATTCCCGATATGCCATCGCTCAAACACGCTACCACTGCAGGTGAAATGTTAGCTTCCGAAGTCTTCCGTAAGTTTTCAGAGCGAACCGGACTGCAGCTCTGTGAGGGCTACGGACAGACCGAGACAACGCTGTTGATGGCAAATTTCAAAGGCTATGATGCTGTGGATGGCTCTATGGGTACACCCTCACCTTTTTACAACATTGAGCTTCGTGGAAAGAACGGGGAATCCGTTGATACCTATGAAATTGGCGAGGTCGTTATCGTTCCCGAAGAAGCGGGTAAACAACCGGGCGTTTTTACTTCATATCTGGACAACGAAGAACAGTACAGCTATGTTTGGCGAGACGGTGTATACCACACGGGAGATGCGGCATATATGGACGAAAACGGTCGGTATTGGTTTCACGGTCGCTTTGATGATATTATCAAGACCGGCGGCTTCAGAGTAGGTCCCTACGAGGTCGAAAATGTGCTGATGGAGCATCCCGCTGTTGTGGAGTGCAGCGTCATCGGCGTGCCGGATGCTCTGCGAGGTCAGGCAATCAAGGCAGTTATTGTTCTTGGTACAGGCTATGAGCCTTCGCAGGAACTTGAGTTGGAGATCAAAAATTTCTGCAATCAAAAACTTGCGGAATACAAATGGATTCGACTCATTGAGTTTGTAACCGAAATGCCTAAGACGATCAGCGGAAAAATACAGAAGACTGTCCTTCGCAGTCAGAGATAAGGTGAACAATGCGAATCATAGTAGACGCTATGGGTGGTGATAATGCTCCCAAAGAAATCATAAAAGGCATTTTGAATGTAGCAGCAAAAACAGACGACAATTTCATTTTGGTTGGCAACAAAAGTGAAATTTTGCGTTGTCTGGAAGATACTTCAGCTATCAACAAGCAAATTGAAATAGTGAATGCTGAGCAAATCATTACGATGGACGACGATCCACTGACCGCAATTCAAAAGAAAAAAGATTCATCTATGGTCGTGGCGTTGAAGCTGCTTGCGGATGGAAAAGGGGATACTCTTGTCAGTGCAGGAAATACGGGTGCATTATTCTCAGGTGCGACTCTGATAGTAAAGCGTACCGCAGGAATAAAAAGGGCTGCAATCGGAACTCTCTTGCCCGGTGCTAAACCGTGTTTACTGCTTGATGCCGGTGCCAACGTACCTGTTACAGAAGAATATCTGGAACAGTTTGCACTCATCGGTTCGTCTTATATGCAAACAATGTATGGGATAGAGAACCCCAAAGTCGGTATCTTGAATAATGGCACAGAGGAATGTAAAGGAACAGCACTACAGATTGAAGCCGGAAAAAGATTAAGGGCGAATGAGAGCATCAATTTCATCGGAAACGTTGAAGCGTCCGCCGTCATGGCAGGTGTTTGTGATGTGGTCGTCTGTGACGGGTTTACAGGAAACATTTTTCTGAAAGCATCCGAGGGTATGGGAAAGCAAATTCTATCTGCGCTGAAAGATGCTTATTCGGAGAATATTATAACGAAGCTGTCATATATCCTTGTGCAGAAGAAGATACGAAAAATCAAAAAGAGATTTGATTCGACGGAACATGGTGGTTCGCCTTTTCTTGGCATATCCAAACCTGTTATAAAGGCACACGGCTCATCCGATGCTCTTGCCTTCGAAAATGCGATCTATCAAGCAAAGAGATACGCCGAAACTGAGATATGCTTTCATAATACGAAAAACGAGTCTTGAATATATGATAAACGCACAAAATATTCTTAAGAGCCTGAACAACAAGATTGAAGTTTACACATATGATGTAATTCCGTCAACAAACGATGAAGCAAGGAAGTTCCTCATAAAAGCTCCTTGTGACAGAGCTGTGTTTGTTGCAAGAGGACAAACAGCAGGAAAAGGACGGCTTGGACGCAGCTTCTATTCCCCTACTGATACCGGAATATATATGACCTACGTTTTCCGTGTTGAAAAAATATGTAACGAAACAGTACGCATAACGACCGCAGCGAGTGCTGCCGTTGCAAAAGCACTTGACTGCGGTGCAAAGATCAAATGGGTTAACGACTTGTATTTGTGTGGAAAGAAAATATGCGGGATTTTAACTGAAACTGTAAAAATCGCAGAGTATAACTACATTATGATTGGCGTAGGGATCAATCTGACGACTATAGATTTTCCCGATGATATTCGGCACAAAGCAGGGGCTATTGGTGTGACACTTGATAAGGATAAAACGATTGCTGCAATTTGCGACAATCTGTCACGAATTGCAGATGCGCCTTTCGCAACCGATTATCTGGAATATTACAGAAAGAATATGATGGGTATCGGTGAAACAATAACCTATTCTGAAAAAGGACAAGAGCGCACAGCAAAGATTGAAGGAATAAACGATTTGGGAGCGCTTTTGGTAATTGAGGGAGACGAGCAAAAATGTTTGTGTTCAGGTGAAATAACAATTACCTCCATAGCAACAGATAGCAGGTGAAATATGAGAGTTTCAATTAAGGGCATAGGATGTGACATTGTCAGCATTTCACGAATTGCAAAGGTAATCGTCGATCAGAAGTTTCTTGACAAGGTTTATACAGTATACGAGCAAGACTATATTTACCAAAAGGGAGCACAAACGGCAGCAGGTTTATGGGCAGCCAAAGAAGCTGTCAGTAAAGCTCTTGGAACCGGATTCGTAGGATTTACTGCAAAAGACATTGAAATAAGGCATAATGAAAGCGGAACACCGCAAATTATGCTTTATAATGGAGCAAAGACAAGAGCTGAATTGATTGATGTCAAGACTGTATACATCAGCATTTCACATGAGAAAGAGCAAGCAATGGCATTTGCTGTGATCGAATAATTTTGCAATTTTATAGAAAATCAAAAATTCGTCACAATTTTATGCTATAATATAATGTGGATTTATGTACAATCCAATTGGCAGAGGCCAAAACTCTGCAAAAGGAGATACTATGAACAACACACTAAATAATATTGAGGAAATACTTGGTCATCAAATTTGTGGCTTTCATCAGTATATTTTGACATCCCCTGTTCATCTGAACTATGTTAGCGTCAATTTGTGTGAGATGCTTGGCATTCAACAGACTGAACTATTGGATGACAGAGCTGATATTTATGCGCAAATGGTGCATCCTGCTGACCGTGAAAAGTACACAGCCTTTATTCAAAAAATCATTGTAAATGAACAGGCTCTTACCGGTGAGTACCGCCTTGTAAAAAAAGACGGTGCGATTATCTGCGTAAGAGATACCGTTACGCCCAAAAGGTTGGAGGACGGAACTCTCATCGGACATTCTGTTTTGACAGATATTACCGATATTAAAAACGAAAATACTGATCTGCAATTTTTGAACGAAACGGTTCCTTGCGGATTTTTAAGATATACCTGCGAAAAGCAGCCGAGAATTACATATATCAATCCCAAGATGATTGAGCTTCTTCGTTTTCCAGAAGCAAAAGACGGAGAGATTGATTATTTGGAGATGTATAAAAGCAATATCTTCTTGATGATTCCCATGGAGGAACGACGCAGATTTTCTAAGTATCTTAACCGTGTTTATTCAGCTGATGCTCCTATTGCCGGTGATATGACGTTGCTTCGTTGTGACGGAACCCGTGCGCATATTTTCGGATGGGTTACTAAATGTGTCAACGAACAAGGCGAAGAAGAGTTCCAAAGTGTATGTATGGATATTACGGAACGATATCAAGCACGAAAGTCGAACGAAAGCAAACGTTATCTGCAAGCTCTTACCGGTGTTTACGATAAGATTTTTGAGTTCAATTTGGATGCAAATACTGTAAAATGCCTGCATTGCGAGGAATCATCTTATTTTAAGCATTTTGAAAACATAGCTATGCAGATTGAAGATGCATTGGAAAAGTGGCTGATCGCTTCCGTAGCTATAGAACACCAAGATGATATCCGACGCTTTTTTAAGGATTTCTGCCAAAAGAGGAGGAACGGAGTTGACGGAAAACCGCCGCAGATCACCTATAAAGCTCGTTCTACTGACGATAGCATCAAGCAATATACGGGTGTATTTATTAAAGTTGATGAATCGGTTAGTTTCTATTGTTGCCGTGAGGCAAAAGAGGCAGCGGATTCGGTGGCATTGAGAGAAGAAAATAACCAGTTGAAAGAAAAAATGCGTGATTTGATTACGCAATTTTCTGATGGTATTGCAGCTTTTGAAGTTACAGCAGACGGTTTGGTAAAGCCGCTATATGCAACCGAGAATGTTTGCGATTTCTTCGGATATACCGAAGAAGAATGGCTCCCACTGACCGAGCGATTTACTCCTGTTGAGAATTTCGTTGCATACAGCGAAGTGGCGTATGAGAATTTTGCGGAATTGCTGAGAACGGGAGAAGCGGAGTTCTCTTATTTTGACTATCAAACTGAGACAGAACGAAGAATTAAAGCAATCTGTTCTGAAAAAGAACCGAACGCAAATTCTTCAAATTATGTTATGCTTTATACCGTAGAAAGAAGTTCCGAAGAAATAAAACAGACCTTACCGGAAAACCGCACCGTGTCTATCCGTACCTTTGGGTATTTTGATGTTTTTGTTGGAGATACTCCAATCGCATTCCGCAATAAAAAGTCTAAGGAGCTGTTAGCGCTGCTTGTTGATCGTAAGGGTGGATATGTTACTTCCGAAGAAGCTATCAGCTTCTTGTGGGAGGATGAACCGGCAAACACTTTGACTCTTTCAAGATACCGAAAGGTGGCTCTCAGATTAAAAAGCACCTTGGAAGAGTACGGAATTACAGATATTGTTGAATCTGTTGATGGAAAGCGCCGTATCGTGATGGATAAGATCGAGTGCGATTTGTACGATTACCTATCTGGAAAAGAAGAATATGCCCAACTTTTCAAAGGAAGTTATCTTACAAACTACAGTTGGGGAGAAACGACCTTGGGAGAGTTATTGAATGGCGAAAAGCGGGTATCTTATGAGTAAGTATGTACATAAGGTCAATTATTATGAGACCGATAAAATGGGAATAACTCACCATTCAAATTATATCCGCTTTATGGAAGAAGCAAGGATGGATTTTCTGTCTGAAATCGGTTATCCGATGACCAGATTAGAAAATGAAGGTATCACTTCTCCGGTTGTTTCCGTAAATTGCGAATATAAGCACACCACTACATACAACGATAAAATCGAAATTGAGGTTGTATTGGAAAAATACACAGGGGTCAAACTGTTTTTGTCATATACAATGAAAAATCCAAACACCAACGAAATTGTAGCGGTGGCAACTTCGACACATTGTTTTATCGATGAGAACGGCAGACCGATTGCAGTAAAGAAACGTGCACCGGAATTTGATGCAGTATTAAAAGAATCTTCTCAAAAATGATGTAATCAAAGGGCGGAGACATAAGTGTTTCCGCCCTTTGATTACAGTAGGGTCAAGCAAATATTACTCCACATAAGCAAGAGGTGACAAAGTGCAGGAAGAATTTGAAAAACTTACAGTTTTAATCAATCGTATAAACCGAAATATTAGAAAAATGAAAAGTCGAAAGATAACAGAGTACGATCTGCGAGGTGTACATATTTCTTGCTTACAGTATCTTTACAAACATGATGGGGCAATAGCATCCAAAAATGAAAGTGACTGGTGAAGACCACTTTCATTTTTGACTTTTTTGTAAATTCGTACTGTATTGCAGAAAATACCCTTGACAAATTCCGTCTTGGGACTACTTTTTGTTGGTTATAGCTGCACGCTGGATAAGCTGTCACACCTTCAAAATAAAATGGCTTTTATGAAAGTCAAGCAGGCCCTCATCCCGCATTTTTCCAAGCTCCACGGACAGCCCGCTGCGCTCCACACCGAGGTAATCCGCAAGCTGCTGCCTTGAAAACGGAATGTCGAACTCATAGACGCTGCGCCGCTGGGCCTCGGCGGAAAAATAGGACATCAGCTTTGCACGCGTCGTGCGCTGGGCCATGTGGGTGAGCTTTTCGTTGAGCCGCAGGTTCTTCTCTGCCAGTTCGTCCAGCAGGTTGCGGATGATCCGGCTGTGGTGGGAGCAGGCGGAGGGGCACACGCTCAAAACGCGCCTTATATGCAGAAACATCACCGTCACCGCGCTCTCCGCCTCTACGCTCACGTTCAGTACTGCTCCCGGCGCGCAGGCGAATACCTCCGCGAAGGTCTGCCCCGGCCCGGTCTTGGAGAGGATGTTGCGGTTTCCCCAGATATCCTCCTGCACGATGAGGGTGCTGCCCGCCAGCACGAGACCCACCTCCTCCACCTGCTCCCCGGCGCGGAGCAGGCGTGAGCCTTTGGGGAAGGTGTCGATCCTCGCCCCAAGGTAGGAGAGCATGACGGCAAGCTCATCGTCGGAAATGCCGGAGAAAAGCGCCGCCGTATGAAGTACCGGAAAAAATTCTTTCATAAAAAGTTCTCTTTCGTTGAAAATTCAACTGACTTGTTGCTCTTAGTATAGTACAATGAACGCACAAAAGCAACAGGAGCTTCGAAGAGGCGTGAGCTTTCTGCAAGAGAGGCAAAGACTATGAGTTATGAAAACTGGAAGGACAAAATCGGCACATTTGAAGTGATGGACGTGCGGGGCAAAAAGATGGACTTCTTCCCCGCATTGAAGGCAA
>OJRW01000511.1_pt1 | contig 37451 bp, 27 predicted proteins | sample 1599231 | NCBI WGS metagenome assembly OJRW01 (sample SAMN04168656, study PRJEB22393) | human gut metagenome | biome: human gut microbiome; feature: stool | host: Homo sapiens | collected 2014-03-17
TGTAATCTTTGGTGATGGTATCCTTTGTACCCATAGGTTTCACCACCTTCGATCTGTTTATGTGATCAGAGTAGTTTATTATCTGATCCAGTTACAGGGTATCATACATTTTGGTGTTTGAGAAGCGGATATCTGATATTTTATCGGGATTTTACAGTGGCTTCTTGCCAGCTACCCTTTTCCGGTGTTAAAATAACAGCATCAATGAAAGAACAGGGAGAATGAAATCAATGTACGATTATCTTATCGTAGGTGCCGGTCTTTACGGTGCGGTTTTTGCACAGGAGGCGAAGCGTGCCGGGAAGTCAGTGCTTGTGATCGACAAGCGTCCGCATATTGCGGGAAATGTATATACAGAGAAGGTGGAAGGAATCAACGTGCATAAATACGGTGCACATATTTTCCATACCAATAATAAGAAGGTCTGGGATTATATCACCCGGTTTGCCACCTTCAATCGTTTTACCAACAGTCCGGTTGCCAATTATCACGGGGAGCTGTACAGTCTTCCGTTTAATATGTATACCTTTAACAGGATGTGGGGCGTGGTGACTCCGGAGGAGGCTGCGGCAAAGATCGAGGAGCAGCGGCAGGCTGCAGGGATTACGGAACCTTCGAATCTGGAGGAACAGGCTATCAGCCTTGTAGGTACGGATATTTATGAGAAGCTGATCAAGGGCTATACGGAGAAGCAGTGGGGACGTCCATGTACGGAGCTTCCTGCTTTTATCATCAAGAGGCTTCCGGTGCGTCTGACCTTTGACAATAACTATTTCAATGCGTTGTACCAGGGAATCCCGGTGGGTGGTTATACGAAGATGGTTGCCAATCTGCTGGACGGTATCGAGGTACGGCTGAATGAGGATTATCTGGAGAAAAAAGAGCAGTACGATGCAATGGCGGAGAAGGTGATCTACACAGGTGCCATCGACGCGTATTTTGACTATAAGCTGGGAACTCTGGAGTATCGTTCTGTGCGTTTTGAGAATGAAACACTGGATAAACCCAATTTCCAGGGAAATGCAGCAGTGAATTATACGGATGTGGAGACTCCATGGACCCGTATCATCGAGCATAAATGGTTTGAGTTCGGAAAGGATGAGGAGGGTAATGATCTTCCGAAAACGGTGATCAGCCGGGAATACAGTTCCGAGTGGAAGCCTGGAGATGAGCCGTATTATCCGGTCAATGATGAGAAGAACGGAGCGCTTTACGGACAATATAAGGAGCTTGCAGAGAAGGAACCGAAGGTGATCTTCGGCGGCCGTCTTGGTGAATATAAATATTATGACATGGATGCGGTGATCGCTTCTGCGCTGGATATGTGTGAGCGGGAGCTTGCATAAAAAAGATACTGGATATAACTAATGATAAGATCCTCTTATATTTCGGAGCCAAGGCAAAAGAGAAATATAAGGGGATTTTATGCATAGAATGGCAGTGAGATTTTTTGAGGGAGGAAAGAGCAATGAAAAGGTGCAAAGGTGTGCTTCTGGCAGGAATGCTGGTGCTGAGTATGAGTGTTCCGGTGTATGCGGACAAGTCGGTTGTGGTGAAGGTGGAAGCTCCGGCAGATACCACAGATTATTATATGACTGTGGATTCCGGTGGAGTTGGTGTGGATATCTATCCGTCCACCGACGGAAAAGGTGAAAAGCTCAATGATAAGACGGTAAGGGATGGGACTGTCCTGCATATCGAAGGGGAGACAGAGAAGAATGGTGAGACCTGGGGATATACAAAGTATAATGGCAGATACGGTTATGTGCCGCTGGAGGAGCTGCGGCCTTCAAAGGATGCGGAGCTGGCGAAGGCCGGAATCGCAGGGGGCACGGAGAAAGAGACTTCTGCAGTGAATCAGGGAGACGCATCCGATACGCAGGATTCCGCAGCCGGCGAAGGACAGGGAACGTCTGCAGGGACGGCCAGCACAGGCAGTTCTCAGGCTCAGAATGACGAAGGACAGGGAGCGTCTGCAGGGACGGCCAGCACAGGCAGCTCTCAGGCTCAGAATGGCGAAGGACAGGGAACGTCTGCAGGGACGGCCAGCACAGATGAATCTCAGACTCAGAGAGGCGAGGTTCAGGGGCCACCTGCAGGGACGGCCAGCACAGGTAGTTCTCAGGCTCAGAGCGGCGAGGTCCAGGGACCGCCTGCAGCGGATGGAACAACAGAAGGTGGGGAATCTGCGGATGAAGCTGTCACCAAGCCGGTCAATGGCACAGCTGCGACATCCTTTAAAGAAGAAAATTCCTGGTATAAAAGTCCGTTTATCTGGATCGGGATCGCAACAGTACTTGCAGTAATCGGAATTCTGGGTTATCATTTGAAGAAACGTTAACAGATAAACCAGATCAATATAAGAAAAGTGGAGAATTTTGTGAAGAGATTACAGCTTGTCAGGAAGAAATTACTGCCGCTTCTTCTGTGTGTGGCAGTTGCGGGCAGCCAGGTTCCGGTCATGGCAGCCGATGTGGAAGGTTTCAGTGATTCTGCGGAAGGCTTCAATGAAGAATGGTCAGAAGATACACAGACGCAGTCGTCGGAAGCAGAGGATACAACGGAGACCGCAGAAGGGAATACCACAGAGAACACCGGTATCCCGGATGAACAGACAGAGGATATAGCCTTGCAGAGTTCCGAGGAGGATACAGAGACTCCCGAAACATCAGAAGGATTGTCTTCTGATTCCCAGGAGGATACCTTTGGCGATGGTGAGGAGAGCTTCGGGGATGCCTCAGACAGTGGTGAGTCCGGCATCGAATATATCAAGGGCCGCCCGCTTACGGAGGAAGAGGAGCAGGAACAGCTGGCACCCTTTGATAATCTGACCTCTTATTCCACCGCCGTGGAGATCGGAAATGATGTGGATGAGGTACCGATGGGAAGAGCTGCGGCCTATCCGTCCTATTATAATGCAGCGGATCAGGGATATGTTACTTCCGTAAAGAATCAGGAGCCCTACGGTATGTGCTGGGCATTTGGAATGGCCTCTCTTCTGGAAACTTCGTTTCTGACCCAGGGCTTTGGAACTTATGATCTGTCGGAAGAGCATCTGGCGTATTTTTTTGCAAACAGAAAGAATGACCCGCTTGGAAATACCTACGGGGATGTCAATAAGCATATGGGGACAGATGATAAAGGAAACGCAGATTATCATGAGGGCGGAAATGATCTTCTGGCTTCCATGTTTCTGAGTACCTGGTCCGGAATGACAACAGAAGGGGATGTGCCGCTGGCAACAGATTCCACGCATACACAGAAAACCGGTGTGACTCCGGCGGCATCCAAGGCGTACAATGCAGCTGCTTATCTGAAAAATGCCTATTTTTCCGATTATTCCGTAAATGCCATGAAGAAGCTTCTGGTTGCAAATAATTCGGTCACTGTGATGTATAATGCACAGAATGCCTATTACAATGCAAGTACAGCGGCCTATTCCTATCCTACTAGCACCAAGAACGTGAATCATGTAGTTACAGTGGTGGGGTGGGATGACAATTATTCTGCGAAGAATTTCCGGGCATCTTCCAAGGTAAAGGGAGACGGAGCCTGGATCGTCAAGAACAGCTGGGGTACAGGCTGGGGAAAATCCGGATATTTTTATATGTCTTATGAGGATAAGTCTGTCAGTGAGCTGGTTGCGGCTACGGCTGTCAATACACCGAAATATAGCAACAATTATTTTTATGACGGAACGTCAGGGCTTGGCTCCATCCGCATGTATGCGGGAGAACAGCTGTCCACGGTTTTTCGTGCCAGTGCAGGAAACGGAAAAGCGGAATCGCTTGGTGAGGTGACTCTTAGCTCCATGTCTGCCAATAATTCCTATACTGTGCAGGTATACACAAATCTGAAGGATGCCAGTGATCCTACCAGTGGAACACCGGCATATTCAACACCGGTTTCCTGCAGTCAGCCGATGGCTGGGGTTATGACCTTTCAGATCCCGGAGGTCCTGCTCAGCCAGAACGGTCTGTATTCTATTGTGGTGACAAATGCAGGAAGCACATATATAAAATACTGTGTGGAGGCAGAGGTCAGTTATGGCTGGTGTAGCTTTTCTCCGTCTATCGTATCCGGTCAGAGCTTTCTGCGATATAACGCGGAGGATACCTGGATGGATGCGGTTGAATTTAATCCATCGGTAACTCCGAGGATCAAGGCGCATACCAGGACTCTGAGCAGTGCGGCCAGGATGCAGCTTTCTTCCTCTGAGATAAGTCTATATTCCGGAGATCAGAAAACACTGAATGCTTCAGCTACCAGATCCGAGATGGATGCTTCCGGCATTGTCTGGGAAAGCTCAGATACCAGTGTGGCTGCTGTAAATGGAAGCGGCATTGTTACTGCAAAAAATCCGGGAACAGCAACCATAACCTGCTACGGAAAAAATGCCAGGGGAATCCGAGCTACCTGTAAGGTTACGGTGAAGCTTCGTCAGACCACAGGTGTAAAACTGGTTTCCAAGGCATTTAACAGGATACGGATCTCCTGGAAAGCAGTTCCCGGCTGCAATCGTTATGCTATCTATCGCTGGGATGAAAGCGGAAATTCAAAAAAAATGGCAACCGTGACAGCAGATGTAGTAACCTGGCAGGATACTGCAGTGAAAACAGGAAGCACTTATACGTATCGGATCCGGGCTTCTTATGTACGTTCCGGAAAGAAGACTGTTTATGGAGCCGCATCTTCGTCGTTATCAGCAAAAGCGGAGCTGGGGAAGGCCCGTGCAGTGGCTGAAGCTGTCAGCGGACCATGTAACAGGGTATCCTGGAAGAAAGTTTCCGGAGCAAGTGGCTATCATATCTACCGGAAACTCCAGGGGAAAAGCTGGGTTCGGATTGGAACCGTGAACAACAAAGTATTGTCTTGGCAGGACACGAAGATTGAGGGAATCACCTCCTACGCTTATGCTGTGAGGCCCTATAAGAATGTAGACGGGAAAAAAGTTTTAGGAGGATATCAGGCAAGCAGCTATATCCTGTCCTATCCGGAACTTCAGAAGATATCCAGTGTCAGGAAGACCTCCAGGGGGCTGAAGATCTGCTGGAAAGCGCAGAAGAAAGCAGATTGCTATCAGATCTACCGTAAGACTGGAAAGGGTTCATGGAAAAAGATCAGTACAGTTTCCGGAGGCAGCCGTTCCTCCTTTGAGGATAAGACCGCAAAGAAGGGAACAACGTATTACTATGCGGTGCGTGCAGGGATAAAAACCTCCGGTGGAAAAGTACTCTGCGGAGGATACGCCGCAAAAGCAGCAAAGAGATAAAAGTGTTAAAATATAAAACGCCCGGATCTGGCTTGAAACATTCCAGATCCGGGCGTTTTATGTTTTGGTTGAATATGTGTATTATATATGATTATATCAGGCAGTTCAAAAGAAAGATCAGTCGTTGTTGATCACAACGCCTTTCTGAAGCATGATGTTGGCATAAAGTGCTTTCTCACTTGTGGAGATGATGCAGTATGCAGTTTTTGCTTCGTCATAGAATGCGAAACGCTCGATGTTTCCGACGGCTTTTTCGCCACGCTCGTCATGCTTGGAAACGATTTCTTTATATGTATCCCAGATCGGTGTCTCCACATTATCGCCAGGCATTACTTCCATCAGGTTTACCGGATGCTCTACATAGGTATCCAGCGGGAAGAGCTTCAGGATGGCATCCAGGATCTCCGGAACGCCATGTCCGTCACAACGGATGGTGATGGCATTTTTTCCCATGGATTCTACAGGGAAGTTTCCGTCAGCGATAACAAGACGGTCACTGTGTCCCATCTCACATAAAACCTTCAGTAATTCTGGTGATAAGATTTCTGGAATTCCTTTTAACATAGTTTATATCCTCCTAAGATCATTGTGTACTTACAGTATTTTCGGAAATTACAGCATCAGGCTCAGGTGATCAGAACAGGATACATGGATTTCCGAAACTGTTATGACGCCGGTAGTATCAGACAGACCTGCCCGGCCACAGGCTTTAGAACTCTTATTAATTAATCTAACGGTATTTGGTCTCCTTTTCAAGGGAATATTTTCCTGTAAATGATGAAAATTTTATGGTTGACAGAAAAGGTATGGAGCGCTATGATGAACTCAAACGGAAACGTTTCGGTTTCTGAACCAAATGAGAAAATAATACAAAACAAACACAATGATTATGATTCCAAGGAGGAGAAGATTATGCCACTGGTTACATCGAAGGAAATGCTGTTAAAGGCACAGAAGGGCGGATATGCAGTAGGAGCATTCAACGCAGAGAATATGGAGATGGTGAAGGCGATCATCCAGGCAGCTGAGGAGCTGAAAGCACCGGTTATGATCCAGACAACACCTTCTACTGTTAAATATGGTACGGTTGAGACTTACGCTGCGATCGTAGCAGCAGAGGCAGCCAAGGCTTCCGTTCCGGTATGCCTTCATCTTGACCACGGCAGCAGCTTTGAGCTTGCGATGCAGGCAATGCATGCAGGCTATACCTCTGTGATGATCGATGGTTCCAAGCTGGATTTCGAGGATAATATCAGAGAGACCAGGAGAGTTGCGGATGTGGCAGCAGCCCTGGATATCCCATGTGAGGCTGAGCTCGGTAAGGTCGGTGGTAAAGAGGATGATCTTGAGGCTGAGGCAGACACTAATACCGACCCGCAGGAGGCGAAGGAATTCGTGGAGCGTACAGGTGTTACTTCCCTGGCAGTTGCCATCGGAACCGCACATGGTTTCTATGTGGGAACACCGGTTCTTGACAAGGAACGCTTAAGCGAGATCCGTGAAGTCGTAGATATCCCACTTGTTCTTCACGGGGCATCCGGACTCAGTGATGAGGATGTCAGCGACTGTGTAAAACGTGGTATCTGCAAGGTTAACTTTGCAACAGAGCTTCGTGCTGCATATTCCAGGGCAGTGAAGGAGACCTTTGCAGAGAATGAGAACACCATCGATCCGAAGGCCTGCGGAAAGAAAGCAATCCAGGCAGTGAAGGAGCTGGTTGAGGCGCGTATGAAGGTTTGCGGCTGTGATGGAAAGGCAGAATGATCTTCTGTAAAAAAACAGAAACGGAGTGATCAGTATGGCAGCAACCATGAAAGATATTGCCAGGCGGACCGGACTTGGGCTCGCAACGATTTCTTCTTATTTTAACGGCGGAAACGTAAGAGAAAAAAACAGAGTAAAGATCGAGGAGGCCATTCAGGAGCTGCATTATGAGGTCAATGAGGTGGCCAGAGGGCTTAAGACCAATGCTACCAAGACCATCGGCGTGGTGATCCCGGAGCTTAACAATACCTTTTGCGCGGAGATCATCACAGGAATGGAGGATGTCTTAAGGAGTCACGGATATGCGACTATTGTCTGTGACTGCCGTACTGATAAGAAGCTGGAGCGGGATGCAGTGGAGTTTTTGAGCCGGAAGCGTGTGGACGGGATCATCAGCATGCCGGTGGATGCGGAAGGTAATCATCTGAAAAAATTTCAGAAAACCGGAAAGCCCATCGTACTCATTGACCGCAGGATCAGGGAGCTTTTCTGTGACAGTGTTCTTGTAGACAACGAGAAGGCGGCTGAGGACGCAATGAGAGTTTTTTTTCAGGCAGGACACCGTAAGATCGGGATCATTGGCGGACCGGAGGAAATTTCCACAGCTCAGGAACGTCTCCAGGGGTACCGCAATGCATATGAAAAAGAAAATATACCGGTACGGGAATCTCTGATCTATCACGGCGATTATACCATTCAGGGCGGTGTGCAGGGAATTGAGAAGCTTGTTGCGGACAATCCGGATATGACGGCTGTGTTTGTTACCAACTATGAGATGACCATGGGGGCGGTGATCGGGATGAATGAGCTGGGTCTTAAGATCCCGGAACAGCTGTCTATGATTGGTTTTGACAATCTGCAGTTTGCCAGAGCATGCAATCCCAAGCTTACCATTGTGGCACAGCCTACACAGGGGATTGCCGGAGAAGTGGCGGGAATCATGCTGAAACGGCTGGAAGGGGCTGCAAGTGAAGAAACAGAACCGATCACGGAGAAGCTTGGCGCAGAGATCATCATGGGAAAATCCGTCCGTGTGCTGGACGAGAAGGAGAAGCTATAATGAAACCATATTTATTAGGTATTGATATCGGCACCAGTGCCTGTAAGGTTGCGGTTTTTGAAAAATCGGGAACGGTTGTGGCTGCGGCCAACGGCGATTATCCGGTTTACTATCCGAAGGAGGGCTGGGCAGAACAGAATCCGGAAGAATGGTGGAGTGCTGTCTGTCAGGCGGTAAAGAAGGCCATCCAAAAAGCGGGGATAGCACCTGAGGAGATCGCAGGCATCGGTATTGACGGCCAGAGCTGGTCAGCCATTGCCATGGATAAGGACGGAAATGTACTGACAAACACTCCGATCTGGATGGATACCAGAGCACAGTCTATCTGTGACAGATTGAATGAAGAGATCGGGGCAGAGCAGATTTTTGAAGTATCCGGTAATTCCCTTCAGCCGTCCTACACAACTGCAAAGATCCTCTGGTATAAAGAAAATCTCCCGGAGGTGTACCAAAGGATCCACAAGATCCTGCAGTCTAACAGCTACATTGCATATAAGCTGACGGGTGTGATGAGCCAGGATGTTTCCCAGGGCTATGGCCTGCATTGCTTTGACATGAGAAAGGCAACCTGGGATGAGGATATGTGCAGAAAGCTTGGGATTCCCATGGAATTTCTTCCTGAGATCTGTGCCTGTGATCATGTTGTGGGAACAGTTACAGAGAAGGCGGCGAAGGAATCCGGCCTTGCTGTGGGAACACCGGTTGTTGCCGGTGGTCTGGATGCAGCATGCGGAACACTGGGGGCTGGAGTGATCCATCCGGGTGAGACACAGGAGCAGGGAGGACAGGCCGGCGGAATGAGCATCTGCATGGATGCGTACAAGGCAGATCCCAGACTGATCCTTGGCTATCACGTGGTTCCGGGACAGTGGCTCCTTCAGGGAGGAACCACCGGAGGTGGTGGTGTCATGCGCTGGTTTGAACGTGAGTTTGCAGATTATGAGCGCTCTGTAGCAAGGGAAAAAGGCTCTTCTCTGAACCAGCTCAATGAGATCGCGGAAAGGGTCGCACCAGGCAGTGACGGAGTGGTATTTCTTCCATATATGTCCGGTGAGCGTTCCCCGATCTGGAATCCCAATGCGAAGGGCGTATTCTACGGACTGGATTTTGCCAAGACCAAGGGACATATGGTACGTGCCTGTATGGAAGGCGTAGCACTTTCTCTGAAACACAACCTTGAGGTGGCAAAGGAAGCAGGAGCAGATGTGGAAGTTCTCCGTGCAATGGGAGGCTCTGCAAATTCTCTTCTCTGGACACAGATCAAATCCGATATCACAGGAAAACCCATCGTAGTGCCGTCCTCTGATACGGCAACAACACTTGGTGCAGCGATTCTGGCAGGTGTTGGTGTTGGAATGTATCAGGATTATGATGAGGCCATCCGTCTTACGGTAAAGGAAACAAGAAGACATGAACCGAACCCGGAAACCCGGGACGTTTATGAGAAAACCTATAAAACCTATTTAAATCTCTATAAATCTCTTGAACCTATGATGAGAAATGAGGAGGAAAAGTGATCATGAAAGCAGCAGTAGTAGTAGCAAATGAGGATGTTCAGTATCAGGAAGTGGAAGAACCTCAGGTAACACCGGGCCATGTGAAGATCAAGGTAAGATATTCCGGGATCTGCGGATCTGATATCCCGCGTGTATTAAATCACGGCGTACATTTTTATCCCATCGTGCTTGGACATGAATTTTCCGGCGATGTGGTGGAAGTGGGAGAAGGCGTTACCAAGGTGAAGGTCGGCGACCGTGTATCCGGTGCACCACTTCTTCCCTGTATGAAATGTGACGACTGTCAGAAGGGTAATTTCTCTCTCTGCAAGCATTACAGCTTCATCGGTTCCAGAGAGCAGGGAGCAAACTCAGATTATGTAGTGGTTCCTGAGCAGAATGCAGTACCATTCGCAGACAATGTTCCATATGAGCAGGGAGCCATGTTTGAGCCTGCAACCGTAGCTATCCACGGTGTATTCCAGAACGATTACCACGGCGGTGAGTATGTGGCGATCCTTGGCGGCGGTACAGTTGGTATGTTCACCATGCAGTGGACAAAGATCTTCGGCTCCAAGAAGGTAGTGGTCTTTGATATCAGCGATGAGAGACTTGCTCTTGCAAAGCGTCTCGGCGCAGATGAGATCATCAACACAAAGGAAGAGGGATATATGGAAAAAGCCATGGCCATTACAGGTGGAAAGGGCTACGGCTTCGTATTTGAGACAGCCGGACAGGTTCCCACCATGCATATGGCATTTGAGCTTGCGGCAAACAAGGCACATGTATGCTTCATTGGTACTCCTCATGAAAACCTTACCTTTACACCGAAGGAGTGGGAGAACATGAACCGTAAGGAGTTCAAGCTTACCGGTTCCTGGATGTCCTACAGTGCCCCGTATCCGGGACGTGAGTGGGAGCTGACGGCGCATTATTTTGCAACCGGCCAGCTGAAGTTTGACCCGGGCTTCATCTATAAGAAAATCCCGATGAGCCAGGCACAGGAGGCATTCCAGCTGTTCAAGACGCCGGGCCTTGTAAAAGGAAAGATCCTTCTTTCCAATGAGGAAGACTGATATGATCCTGACAGTAACCTTAAACGCTGCCATTGACAAGCGTTATGTAGTGGATGATTTTAAAGTGGGCGAAGTGAACCGTGTGCGTGAATGTACCTACGTTCCCGGCGGAAAGGGACTGAATGTTTCCAAGCCGGCGTCCATTTATGGTGCTGAAGTGGTTGCCACCGGCTTTGTAGGCGGCCACGCAGGCAATTATATAGAAGCTGCCCTGAAGCCTTTTGGCATTAAGAGTGCTTTTTACCATGTGGATGCGGAGAGCCGCTCCTGTATCAACATCTGGGATGAGGTGAATCATGTACAGACCGAATTCCTGGAGCCGGGATTTACACTGACAGAGGCAGATTTTGAGGGCTTTGAGAAAAAATTCCGCCAGCTTGTAAAAGACGCTTCTGTTGTGGCGATGTCCGGCAGCGTGCCGAAGGGACTTGACGGAAGTGCCTACCAGCGCCTCGTGAAGATTGTGAAAGACGCCGGAAAACCGGTGATCCTGGATACCAGCGGCAAGCTTCTGGAAGAGGGGATCAAGGCAGCACCGACACTGATTAAGCCTAATATTGATGAGATCCGTATGCTGACAGGCAAGAATTGTGACGATATCAACGATATCATTGAAGCAGCGAAAGCCATCCATGCCGGTGGTGTGGAGATCGTGGCGGTCTCGCTTGGTGCAGATGGTTCCCTGGCAGTCGGAGAGGAAGGGATTTTCCGTGCGGTGGTTCCGAAGATCGATGCGGTAAATACCGTAGGCTGCGGAGATTCCATGATCGCAGGCTTTGCCCTTGGATTAAGTGAGGGACTTTCCCTGGAAGAGACTCTGCAAAGAGCCAGTGCGATCTCAGCGGCGGCAGCCATGCGCGAGGAAACGGGCTTCTTTGTGATGGAGGATATGGAGGCTCTTCTTCCGAAGATCGAAATCAGGCGTTTATAAGATAAGCTTATAATAAAAAAATTTTTATAAAAAAGGAGATGTAAAGATGGCAGAAGTTATCAATCCGGCAATTGTGCCGAAAGTGACACTTCCTTCCGGCGAGCAGGTTCCGTGTGTCGGAATGGGAACATTCGGTTCCGACCGTGTATCCGCAGAGGATGTATCTGCAGCTGTTGCAGGCGCGATCCGCAGTGGCTACCGTATGTTTGACTGTGCCGCATGTTACGGAAACGAGCATGAGATTGGCCAGGTATTTAAGGACGCTTTTGACGAAGGTGTTGTAGAGCGTAAGGATCTTTTTATCATGACAAAGGTATGGAACGACATGCACAGAAGAGTAGAGGAAGCCTGTGATAAGAGCATTAAGGATCTTCAGTGCGATTATGTGGATATGTATTTCATCCACTGGCCATTCCCGAATTATCATGCACCGGGATGTGATGTGGATTCCAGAAATCCGGATTCCAAACCCTTCAGTGTGGAGGAGTTTATGGATACATACCGCCAGTGTGAGGCGTTGGTAGAAAAAGGAAAGATCCGTTACATTGGTATTTCCAATATGACCATTCCGAAGCTTGAGGCAGTTCTTCCGCTTATGAAGATCAAACCTGCAACCTGTGAGCTTGAGCTTCATGTATGCTTCCAGCAGCAGGAGCTTTATGATTATCTGGTAGAGCATAACATCCAGCCGGTAGGCTATATGCCAATCGGTTCTCCACGCAGACCGGAGAGAGATATCTGCCCGGAGGATGTTGCAGATCTGGAAGTACCGGAAATGCAGGCAATCGCAAAAGCACATGGTGTTCATCCGGCTCTGATCGCTCTGAAATGGGCACATCAGAGAGGAGAAATCTCCATTCCGTTCTCTGTGCACAACTATGCAAGCAACCTGAAATGTGTCACAGAGGATCCCCTTACAGAGAAAGAAATGGCAACCATCGCAACTCTGGAAAAAGGCAATCGTCTTGTAAAAGGACAGGTATTTCTGTGGCATGGTGCCAGGGACTGGCATGACCTCTGGGACGAGGATGGCGTTATCGTAAAATAATAAAAATATGTAGGAAAATCCCGTGTCCCATATATTGGATGCGGGATTTCTTTGTATTTAATTTGGACTAAGAAACTCCGTTGTAAATTTTAACCAAACATGTTAACATATAAAAAGAATTAACAGTTATTGTTCACAGAAAGGACAGTAATCTTACCAATGAAAATGACAGAGACGGGGGGAAGGATCTGTCAGGGGGATGTGCAATAAAAACAACAGAAACTGATCAGAGGGGGACAACAGAAATTATGTATCGTATTTTACTGGTAGATGATGAGATACTTGTTCGAGATGCGATCCGGGAGAATATTGACTGGAAAGCAATGGACTGTGAGCTGGTAGGAGACTGTGATAACGGGAAAGCAGCAGCGGAATTTGTACAGAACCATCCGGTGGATATCGTGCTTACAGATATCCTTATGCCATATATGGATGGTATGGAACTGAGCCGTTTTCTCCATGATAATTATCCGGACATCGTGATCGTGATCTTCAGCGGATTCGGAGAATTCGAGTATGCCAAGAAGGCGATCCAGTATGGTGTCAGTGAATATATGCTGAAGCCGGTGACAGCCATGGAACTCAGAAATGTTATCGGAAAAATGAAGGAGAAGGTGGACCAGCAAAGAAAAGAAAAAGAGAAGCTGGAACGTCTGACACAGACTTCCGAGAATTATCAGAAAAACGCCATTGTGATCCGTTCCAGAGCGCTGCAGGGCTTTGTGGATAATATCAAGACACGGCAGGAAAGTCTGGAAGAGCTTGCAGCACTGGGAATCGATCTTGAGGCAGCATGCTATCGTGTGGCTGTCTTTGATCTGGATCTGTATTCGGACGGCAGTCAGCTTACTGCGGAGAAACGCCAGGAGAGTGCACTGATGTCTTTTGTCCTTTTTAATATCAGTGATGAGATCATCAGCAAAGAAAAAGCAGGAGTGGCATATCAGGCCGGAAATAACAAGGTCGGTGCTCTTTTCATGGGAAACCGTACCAGAGAGTTTGAACACAAGATCATGGAGATCTGCAGGACGATCCAGGATAAGCTGAAGGAACTGATGTCGCTGGATATTTCTATTGGTGTGGGAAGCTGGGCCAGAACTCAGCAGGAGCTTCGTGCATCCCATGAACTTGCAGAGAAAGCTATTGAATATCGTTATCTTCTTGGCGGAAGCCTTCTTATTGATATGGAAGAACAGCCGGAGGAAAAAAATCTTTCCATTAAAGTTTATGTAGAGAAGCTGCCAGCTGCTCTGAAAGCGGGTAAAAAGGAAAACGCAGAGCATATTCTGGAACAGATCTCTTCTGAGATCAAGGAAGCGCGGGTGGATAAGAGTCGTGCCTGCGTGTATCTTCAGCAGATCATCCGTGCAGCAGATGAGACCTGTGAGGATATGGTTCCGGACAACAGGCTTTTTTCCAAAAGAGAAGCACTTCTGCAGCAGGTTACGGAGCAGAATTCTTTTGACAGTGCTGTTGAACTGGTCAGGAATCATATCGGAGAGATTTTCCAGACACTTTCCGATGCAAACAGCTCCAGCGGACAGCGTCAGGCCAGACTTGCCCTGGATTATATCCAGAAGAATTATGTGGATCCGGATTTAAGCCTGAACAGTATCTGTTCCTATCTGAATATCAGTACAAGCTATTTCAGTACGATCTTTAAGGATCTTACGGGAGAGACTTTTACAGAGGTTCTGATCCGTACCCGCATGGAGAAAGCGAAGGAACTTCTGGAGAATACAACTATGAAGAATTATGAAATTGCCGAGAAAGTCGGATTTGCAGATCCCCATTATTTTGGGATCTCCTTCAAAAAAATGACCGGCTGCACACCAACAGAATATGCAAGGGAGAAACGTAAATGAGAGATATCCGGTTTGCGGCAAAGATCATAGGAAAATTTAAGAGTATCCAGAGTGCGATCTTTGCGGTAGTGACGGTGCTGCTTTTAAGTGCGGTGCTGGTCATAACAGGTGTTTCCATGAGATATACCCGCAATTCTATTTTTGAAAATTCTGCTGTCTACACCCAGAATATCGTGCAGCAGATGAATCAGAATATTGATTCCTATATTGATTACATGGAAAATATAGCCTATATGATCTCCAGTAACGAGGATGTACAGCAATATCTTTTTGGTGAAAATGTGGACAATGGAACAAGAGAGCGTCTGATCAATCAGTTCAAGACTATTCTGGATGGACGAAGTGATATCCGAAATCTTGGGATCATTGGAAGTAATGGACGGAAGCTGATCAACGACGGCAAACAGTCTGTGAATCCGGATCTGAAGCTTTCCACCCAGGAGTGGTATCTGGAAGCTTTACAGAAGCCGGAAGGCCCGCTTCTTACATCTTCTCATGTACAGCACATCATCAGCGGAGAGCGTCCGTGGGTGATCACTTTAAGCAGGGGAATCCGTAATTTTTCCAACAGCGGTGAGAAAGAGGGAGTCTTTTTTATTGATCTGAATTACAGTGCCATCAGTGAACTTTGTGATCAGAATACGATCGGGAAAAAGGGATACGCATTCATTCTGGATGAAAGCGGAAATATTGTATACCATCCCCAACAGCAGCAGCTTTATAATGAATTGCAGACTGAGAATATCGACCTGATCGTGAAATCAAAAGAAGATACGGTGCGTACCGAAAAGGGAAACAGAGGAAAGCTGTATTCCATTTCCAGATCAAATAAAACCGGATGGACCGTTGTGGGCTGTATGAGCGTCAGCGAACTCCTGCGCAAAAGCAATCAGGCACAGAGTATTTATGTGCTTATTTCCGCACTTCTGATGATCGTGGCACTGCTTTTTTCCAGATTTCTGGCAAAGAGTCTTACATATCCTCTTCAGCGTCTCAGAGATTCCATGTCCAGAGTACAGGAAGGGCATTTTGACGGAGCAGATGTGGAAATCGATTCAGAGAATGAGATCGGAAGCCTGACGAAATCTTTCAATGTGATGACACATAGGATACAGGATCTTATGGAGCAGAATGTGAAGGAACAGGAAGCAAAGAGAAAAAGTGAGCTTAAGGCCCTTCAGTCCCAGATCAATCCTCATTTTCTCTACAATACCCTGGATTCGATCATCTGGATGGCAGAGGGCAGAAAGTACGAAGAGGTTGTTCTGATGACAGCATCCCTGGCACGTCTTCTTCGTCAGAGCATCAGTAATGAAGATGAAGTGGTTCCTCTTGCAAGGGAAGTGGAGTATGCCAAGGGTTATCTTACAATCCAGAAGATGCGTTACAAGGACAAGCTGGAATTCGAGATTGATGTAGAACCTTCTATATTAAATATCCCTCTGATCAAGCTGGTTCTCCAGCCGATCATTGAAAATGCCATCTATCATGGACTGAAATATAAAGAGAGTAAGGGACTTTTGCAGGTAAAAGGCTTTATGAAGGACGGAAATGCAGTTCTTCAGGTGATCGACAATGGTGTAGGTATGGATGAGGAAACATTGTCACATATTTATGATAAGCATAAGGTGAATTATCATTCCAATGGTGTGGGTGTTTACAATGTACAGAAACGTCTGAAGCTTTATTATGGAGAAAATTACGGGATCACCTATGAAAGTGAAAAAGGTGTCGGAACCACTGCCACGATCACCATTCCGGGAATACAGGAGGAATCAATATGAAAAAACATAGAAAACTCCTGACTTTTGGAGTGGTCATCTGCCTTGTGGCGGGGCTTGTAGCCGGAATATTCTATTATAAACAGGTAGAAGAAGAGAGAAAACTATCGCTGATCTATATTCCGAAGGTTGTGGACGGTACCAACGATTTCTGGACATCACTGATCCAGGGGGCGGAGATGGCTGCAAAGGAATATAATGCAGATATCCGCGTATGGGCACCTGAGGAAGAGAATGATGTGGATGGTCAGAACAAGCTGATCGAAAGGGCAACAGAAGAAAAACCGGACGCGATCCTGATCTCGCCGTCCAGCTTCACTGAATCCGACCAGCTTTTGAAGAAGGCAAAGGAACAGGGAATACATATCGCATTTATTGATTCTTACACACAGGAAGAGGTCCAGGATCTTACCGTTGCGACCGATAATCTGGAAGCGGGGCAGATCCTTGGCAGGTTTGCGAAGGATCTTGTGGGAGCGGATGATCAGATCGCGATCGTTTCACATGTAAAGGGTGTATCTACGGCAGTTGAAAGAGAAAAAGGTTTCCGGACAGGACTTGGCAGTCTGAAGGATAATATCGTGGATGTGGTATACTGTGATTCTCAGTATGATAAGTCCTATGAGCTTACAAAAGAGCTGATGAAAAAATATCCGGATCTCAAGATGATCGCGGGGATGAATGAATATTCCTCTGTAGGTGCTGCAAGAGCAGTAAAGGCAGCAAAAGCAGAGAACCGGATCAGGGTGGTGGGAGTAGACAGCTCACAGGAGGCCGTCCAGCTGATGGAACACGGAATCTTCCAGGGAATCGTTGTACAGAAGGCATTTAAAATGGGGTATGTGGGTGTTCGGGAAACAGTTAAGATGCTGCGTGGAGAAAACTATAAAAAGAATATTAATTCCGGGTGCCAGCTGGTAACTCCTGACAATATGTATACCAGTGAGATCGAAAAACTGCTTTTCCCGTTTAATACGTTAAAAACATATGGTGATCTTACACCGTAAATAGTCATAAATGCACAAAGAAAAGGGTTAAATATTTACCAGACAGTAAATATTTAACCTTTTTTTGAAAGATATTCTATTACAATTATTGATTTTTGACGGTATTATAATAACCAAGAAAACACAAGATACGTGCAAAACGTGAGGAGGGTAAAAATTGGAAAACTTAAAACAAAATCCAATCGTTAAGAAGCTCGGATTGAACAGAATACTTCTTGTCTGTGTTCTGATTCTTATGTTCCTGGTTTTTAAAGTAGTTCTTGGAAACAAGTTTCCGACTGTTGATAGTATCAAGTCTACTTTGAACTATGTGTATTTCCTGGGCTTTTTGTCACTTGGCGTTACATTCGTAATCGCTACAGGAGGAATTGATTTCTCCATCGGACCTGTAATGTTCTGCTGTGCACTGGTATCCGGTTACTGCATGACATCTTACAAGGTTCCATGTGCAGTTGCCATGATCCTTTGCATTCTGATCGGTCTCTGCTTTGGTATTTTCAATGGCTGGATGGTTTCTTACATGTCAGTGCCACCATTCATTATTTCCATGGCATCCATGAACATTGCAAAAGGTATTGCTTCTGTATTCACAAAAACACAGTCCGTAAGCTGGCCGGCAGCTGGCGATGCAAACGGCTGGTTCCGTAATATCGTTTCCGTAAACGGCTTCCCTGTAGGAATTATTATTTTCCTGGTAATGGCAGTTATCTGCGGTATCGTTCTTTACAACACAAAACCAGGACGTTACATCCTCTGCCTTGGATCTAACAAAGAGGCTGTCCGTCTTTCCGGTGTCAACACAAAGAAATGGGAAATGCTTGCTTATATGATCTGCGGATTTCTGGTAGGTATTGCAGCACTCTTCTTTGTAGCTACATACACAACTGTTCAGCCTGGTTATGGCGATCAGTACAACAATGAGGCTATTGCAGGCTGCGTTATGGGTGGTACATCCATGGTTGGTGGACTTGCTTCCATCGGCGGTACTGTAATCGGCGTATTTATCATCTCTCTTCTTCAGCAGGGCATCATGGCATTTGGCCTTGGTAAAGGACAGCAGATGATCATCACAGGTATCATCGTTATCGTTGCAGTTTATATCGACGTTTCTGCAAGACGCAGAAAGAACTGATCTTAGAGGGAGGATGCGACAATGGGTGAAGTTATTTTAACTATGAAGGACATTGATAAGTCCTTTCCTGGAGTTCATGCTCTGGATCACGTTAATTTCGAAGTAAAACGCGGCGAAGTACATGCACTTATGGGAGAAAACGGTGCCGGTAAATCAACACTGATGAAGGTTCTTACCGGTATTTATCAGAAGGATTCAGGTTCCATCGTTTACAAAGGACAGGAAACAGAATTCCACAATACACGTGAGGCACAGGATGCCGGCGTTGTAATCGTACATCAGGAGCTGAACATGGTAGGTGATCTTACCGTTGCTCAGAACATCTTCATCGGACGTGAGCCGAAAAAAGGTTTCCGCATTGATGACAAAAAGATGATCGAGGATTCAAAGAAGCTTTTCCAGGATCTGAACATTGAGATCAATCCGAAGGAAAAGATGAAAAACCTGACAGTCGGAAAACAGCAGATGTGTGAGATCGCAAAAGCAATCTCTCATAAAGCTGAGGTTATCATCTTCGATGAGCCTTCCGCAGCACTTACCGAGAAAGAGATCGCGGATCTGTTTGAGATCATCCGTGACCTTCGTAAGAAAAATCTTGGTATCGTGTATATCTCACACCGTATGGATGAGATCAAAACCATCACAGACCGTGTAACAGTCATGCGAGATGGTGGTTACGTAGGAACCCTCATCACAAAAGACAGTACAAAAGAAGATATCATCAACATGATGGTTGGTCGTGTTATTTATGAGGATCCGAAGCAGGAGAGTGCGGTTCCGGCAGATGCACCGGTAGTTCTTAAGGTTGAGCATCTGAACGCAGGTAAGATGGTCCAGGATGTAAGCTTTGAGCTGAGAAAAGGCGAGATCCTTGGCTTCTCAGGACTGATGGGTGCAGGACGTACCGAAACAGCCAGAGCACTGTTCGGAGCAGATCCGAAGCAGAGTGGTAAAATCTCCGTTATGGGTAAAGACGGTCAGCTTCATGAGGTGACTATCAACAGCCCGCAGGATGCTGTTAAATGTGGTATCGGTTATCTGTCAGAGGACAGAAGAAGATACGGTGTTGTTGTACAGAAATCTGTAACAGAGAATACAACACTTGCTACAATGGAAAACTTTACAAACGGTCTCTTCATTAATAAAGCAAAAGAAAAAGAAGTTACTGAGAAATATGTAAAAGAGCTTGCAACAAAGACACCTACAACAGATCAGCTGGTAGTAAACCTTTCCGGTGGTAACCAGCAGAAGGTTGTTATTGCTAAATGGCTGACACGAGACAGTGATATCCTTATTTTCGATGAGCCGACAAGAGGTATCGATGTTGGTGCCAAGAACGAAATCTACAAATTAATGAACAGACTGGCAGCAGAAGGAAAATCCATTATCATGATTTCTTCTGAGATGACGGAAGTTCTCCGAATGAGTGACCGTATCATCATCATGTGTGAGGGTAAAGTTACCGGATGTATTGATATCTCCGAGGCAACCCAGGAAAACATCATGGACAAGGCCACACGGAATATCGATTAAGGAGGAAAGTCATGACTAAGAAGAAAAAAAGTATTTTAAGTGATCAGAGATTTATTGTTTTGCTCGTTATCATTGTCCTGTGTGCAATATTCTCAGGCTTGAGTAAAGAATTCAGACAGTACACCACGATCCTGAGTATGCTGGATTTCTCATATTACGATCTTCTTATGGCGATCGGAGTTACATTCCCGCTTATCACTGGTGGTGTTGACCTGTCAATCGGAACTGGTATGGTAGCATACGCACTGATCGGCGGAACACTGATCAGAAACAACAATTGCCCGGTAGCTCTGGCAATGCTGATCTGTATTGTTCTTGGTATCGCAGTCGGTGCACTGAACGGTGTACTGATCGGTGTTATGAACCTGCCGCCATTTTTGGCAACACTTTGTACCTGTATGATTACCCGTGGTGCCGGATCTCTCTGCAGTGCGACACCTTGGCCGGGACTTACACAGGACGGTGGATGGTTCCACACAATCTTTAAAGTAACCGTTGGTACAGGAAGAAGTGCTTCACGTTATCCGCTCGGTTTCCTGTGGATGATCATTCTGGTTCTTCTTATGGAGTACATCCTGAACCACACCAAATTCGGTCGTTACACAATTGCAATCGGTTCCAACAAAGAGGCAGCAGCCCTTTCTGGAATCAATACAAAGTTCTATCACGTAATGGTATACGTTGTCTGCGGTCTGTTTACAGGTCTTGCAGCAATCGCATACGCAGCAGTAACACCTACTGTACAGCCTGGTACTGGTGCCGGACTTGAGATGGATGCTATCGGTGGTGTATTCGTTGGTGGTGTAGCAGCTACCGGTGGATATGGTTCCGTAATCGGTACATTCGTTGGTATCTTCGTCATCATGCTTCTGAAAACAGGTCTTCCATACATCGGTCTGCAGGCAAACTGGCAGCAGATCATCACAGGTATCGTTCTGATCGTAGCCGTTCTGATCGATATCCTGAAAGAGAAAAAAGCAGCACATTGATATTAAGAAGTGTGTATAATAAGTAAGGGTGCTGTTTACAGAGAAATGTGAACAGCACCCGATAATCAAAGATGTGAAACGCCAAGGGGTAGCAACGGCGTATGAACATAAAAAAACTATATAATATATTTTAAGGAGGAAATATTATATGAAAGCAAAAAAGGTTATGGCATTAATGCTCTGTGCAGCAATGGTAACAAGCATGAGCGCAACAGCAGCTTTTGCAGCTGAGGAGAAAGAAGATGCAGCAACAGAGGAATCCGCAGATTCCACAGCAGCTGAGGATCCTACCGCACAGTTCGACGGACTGAAAGCAAACGAAGCTTATGAGTTCCCGATGATGGTTAAATCTTTCCAGTCCACATACTGGGATGCAGCTCAGGAAGGTATGAAAAAAGCATCTGAGGAGCTGGGCGTTACTTATAAACCACAGGGACCGAACAGTGAGTCCGATATCGCTGACCAGGTTAACATGATCAACACAGCTATCGCTTCCAATCCTGTTGGATTAGGACTTGCAGCTTGTGATACATCTTCTGTTACAGATGCACTTAAGACATGTGCAGAAAAAGGAATCCCGGTTGTAACATTCGATACAGGTATCGCTGATGCTCCGGAAGGATCTGTAGTATGCGAGGTTTGTACAGACAACGCACAGGCTGGTGCAGTAGCAGCTGAGAATATGTACAACAGCATTAAAGACGTTGTTAAAGATGCTGACGGACAGGTTATCATCGGTGAGGTTAACCAGGATGCAACAGCTCAGAACATCCAGCAGCGTGGTACAGGATTCATCAACAAGATGATCGAGCTTCTTCAGGCTGATGGCAAGACTGTAGCAGTAAGCGGTAACGAGTTCTATGTAAACGCAGCAGAGGGTGCTGACGCAGATGCTAAAGACGCAGACGTTGTTATCCAGGTAGCTGTACCTGCACAGACAACTGTAGAGCTCTGCTCCACAGAGGCACAGGCAATCCTTTCCCAGGAGAACTGTATCGCAGTATTCGGTTCTAACCAGGTTTCCGCAGAGGGTGTTCTTGCAGCAAATGCTAACCTTAACGTTCTTGGTTCTGACCCGGCAAACGGTGATGTAGTTGGTGTTGGTTTCGATGCTGGTTCTATCATCAAAGCAGCTGTTAAAGATGGCACATTCATCGGTGCTGTTACACAGTCTCCTCTTATGATGGGATACTATGCAATCTACGCTCTGACAGCAGCAGCAAACGGCCAGGAGCTTCAGGATGTTCCTACAGACGGTTACTGGTATGATGCAACAAATATGGAAGACGAGGATATCGCTCCTAACCTTTATGACTAATCATATAATCGATCAGATCGTGAAGTTATAATGAACGCGGATTGCGTTCACGGACGTATGAAATAAGAGATCCGCTGGCTGATTCAGTCAGCGGATTTTTTAAACAAATAATGTAGTAGTTCATAAATAATCGCTGTATTATTGGCAAATAAAGACACTTTTTTTGACAAAAGAGGTTCTTATCACCGGAAGGATCCTGATGTATGATAAATACAACATCAGATATGAAAGTGATCAGAAGCTTACATATTGAGGAGGATTTAAAAATGGCAACATATTATTTAGCAGTAGATATCGGAGCATCCAGCGGACGTCACATTCTGGGACATATGGAAAACGGAAAAATGATCCTGGAAGAAATCTATCGTTTTGAGAACGGTATGGTTAAGAAGGATGGAGAGCTCTGCTGGGAGTTTGACCGTCTTTTCACCGAGATCGTAAACGGTCTTAAAAAATGTAAAGAGATCGGCAAGATCCCGGTAAGCATGGGTGTTGATACCTGGGGTGTTGACTTCGTACTTCTTGACAAGGATGACAAGGTTCTTGGCAACACGGTAGGCTACCGTGATCATCGTACAGAGGGAATGGACGAGGAAGTTTATAAGACAATTTCCCTGAAGGATCTGTATGCAAGAACCGGTATCCAGAAAGCGATCTACAATACAGTATATCAGCTGATGGCAGTGAAGAAGAAACATCCTGAGTATCTGGAGCAGGCTGAGACACTTCTTCATGTACCGGACTACTTCCATTTTCTTCTTACAGGCGAAAAAACTTGCGAGTACACAGAGGCAACCACAGGACAGCTTGTATGCCCGACAACCAAGGACTGGGATTATGAGCTGATCGATATGCTGGGATATCCAAGAAAGATATTCCAGAAGCTGATCATGCCTAGCACAAGCATCGGACATTTAACAGACGCAGTGAAGGAAGCAGTTGGCTTTGATCTTGAGGTTGTAGCACCGGCTACACATGATACAGGGTCTGCAGTTCTGGCTGTGCCTGCAAATGATGATGATTTCATTTATATCAGTTCCGGAACATGGTCTCTGATGGGAATCGAGAGAAAAGAAGCAGACTGCTCTGAGAAGAGCTGTGAGATGAACTTCACAAACGAGGGTGGATATGCAGGACGTTTCCGTTATCTGAAGAACATCATGGGTCTCTGGATGATCCAGTCTGTACGTCATGAGTTTGATGATGCGTACAGCTTTGCACAGATCTGCGAGATGGCTGAGGAGGCAAAAGACTTCCCGTCAAGAGTAAACGCAAACGATGAGTGCTTCCTTTCTCCTGAGAACATGACAAAAGAGGTTCAGGACTACTGCCGCAGAACAGGACAGCAGGTTCCGGAAACTCTTGGCGAGATTGCAACCGTTATCTATACAAGCCTTGCAGATTGCTACGCTAAGATCGCAAAAGAAATCGAGGAGATGACAGGAAGAACCTACAGCCGTATCCATATCGTAGGCGGTGGTTCCAATGCAGGATACTTAAATGAGCTGACTGCAAAAGCTACAAAGAAAGAAATCCATGCAGGCCCTGGTGAGGCTACTGCAATCGGTAATATCACAGCACAGATGCTGAAGGCCGAGGAGTTTAAAACGATCGAGGAGGCTCGTACAACCATCCATGAGTCCTTCGGTATTAAAGTATACAAAGCATAAATAATTGGAGGTCTTATTATGTTAGTTAACACAAAGGCAAAAGTTGGTGTATTTTCAATTGCTTTAGGCGCATATCTTCCGCAGTTTCCGTCACTGGTGCCGGAATTTGAGGCACAGTACGACGCATTCAAGAAAACGATCCCGGATACAGTAGAGATCGTTGACGGCGGAATGGTGACAACAAAAGAGCAGGCAATGGTGGCAGGAGATAAGTTCCGTGCAGCAGATGTTGACCTTGTATTTCTTCAGATGCTGACATACGCAACATCCTACAACATGCTTCCGGCGATCCGTGATCTGGATGTTCCGGTTGTTCTTGTAAACGTTCAGAAGATCAAAGCGCTGGATTATGAGCACACTGACATTGCCTCCTGGCTGGGTGAAGGCTATGCATGCGGTGCTGTAGGCGAGGCAGTTGCTGACCTTGAGAGAGCAGGCAAGAGACATGCGGTTATCACAGGCGTTGTAGAAGGCGGAGATCCTGCAGTTCAGGCTGAGATCGAAGACTGGTGCAAGGCTGCTCAGGTAAGAAGAAGATTCCGTGAGACTAACATTGCGCAGATCGGAAGACCATATCCGGGTATGATGGATCTGTATATTGATGAGACAAACCTCTATAACAGAATGTTCCTCTACACAAAACAGTTCGACTGGGAGAAGATGTGGGCGATCGCTGATGATATTACAGATGAGGAGGCAATCCGTGCAAAAGCACAGGATATCCTTGATACATTCGATATTGAGGGCGGCGGCACCATTGAGAAAGTATGGGATATGGCCAAATACGTTGTTGCTTTTGAGAAATGGGTAAAAGACGAGCATCTTGGAATGATCGCTTCCCATTACGACGGATTTGCACAGGGTAAAGCAGGTGTCCTTGACAGTATGCTGATCCCGGCATTCTCCATGCTGATCAAACAGGGTACTGCATGTGCGGTAGAGGGTGACATGAAGGTTGCCATGGCAATGAGTATCTTAAAGACAATTTCCGGTACAGGTCAGCTTTCTGAGATGTACTCCATCGACTTCAATGATGACATCTGCATCATCGGACATTCCGGAAGCGGTGACGCGGACATCTCTGACAAGAAGCCAACCATGAAGATCGTAAAAGTATTCCATGGCAAAACAGGCGGCGGATATCTGACACAGTTCTATCCGTACACAGGTCCGGTGACCTACCTTGCGATCACTCAGGATAAAGACGGAAACTTCAAATTCGTTGTAGCTGAGGGCGTAAACGAGGAGGGACCGATCCTTTCCTTCGGTGATACAAACATGAGAACACGCTTCACATGCGGAGCAAGAGAGTTCGTTAACCGCTGGAGCGAGGCTGGCCCGACACATCATATGGCAGCTGCTACAGGAAGACACATCGATACGATCCTGAAGGTTGCAAAAATCTTTAACGTACCGGTAGATATCGTGACAAGATAAATTCTTTCTTATGTATTCAACCTAAAACATATTCAAAAAAGGAGACTGCGCGGAGCGGTCTCCTTTTTCAGTGGGAAAAATAAGATAAAAAAGATCTGCCGGAAATGCAGCAGGCAGATTCGGCAGATCAAAGCTTTGGATTTTTATTTATTTTTTATGCATAAGTGTGTGCTCCTTGAGAAGCTCATCGTGCAGCTGGACGGAAGACCAGTGCTGAGTTACCGGTGTGAGCATGGCCTTCAGTGCAACAGGCGGGAGCTGGTTTTCACGGAAAAAAGCAAGAAAACCATCCATCTGTGCACTGGAAAAATCCTTCAGCACGATCATCTCATCGTTGAAATTGCTTCCCAGATTAAACTGGGATGAGGGATGAAATCCCGGAATCTCAAAAAGATATCCCAGCGGATGAAGAAATTCCGGAGCAGTGACGATCCGTGTCTTAACCTTCTGACGGTTCAGATAGCGGCGGATCTGGCGAAACCGTTCCGGGTCGCTAAAATTATATAAAAGAGCTTCTGGCTGTGTATTCATATAGTGTCATACCTCATTTCTGAATAAAGATTTTTGTGGAACGTAAGTTACTTTTCACGATGTGCAGGGAACCGGATCTCAACATCCGTCCCCTCTCCAGGCTTGCTGGAATAAGTGAGTCCGTAATTATTTCCATAGAGAATTTGGAGTCTCCGGTGGGTATTATAAACTGCGATATTGGTGCCGCCGGACTGGCTTTTTCCCTTTCCGGAAAGGATAGTTGACAGGATTTCCGGCGAAATCCCAACACCGTCATCGGAAATCAGAAGAACAATATCCTCATTTTCCATCCATCCGGTAATAACAATAGTTCCGGATTTTGATTCTTTTTCCAGGATCCCGTGAAGAATGGAATTTTCCACAACAGGCTGAAGAGTCAGCTTCGGGATCTGGTATTCTGAAAGCTCATCCGGGATATCCGTGATCAGCTCAATGCTGTCGTGGTAGCGCATATTCTGAAGCTGCACGTAGATGGTTACATGCTCCAGCTCCCTTGCAATGGTAGAGATTCCTTTTTTGCGGCTCAGAGTCAGCTTATAAAAACGGGAAAGACTTTGCACTGCGTGACTGATCTCATCGGTCTGTCCCTGCAGTGCCATCCAGTTGATCATATCCATGGTATTATAAAGAAAATGCGGATTGATCTGTGCCTGGAGGGAATTGAATTCTGCGATCCGGAGATCTTCTGCAGCCTTAGCCTGCTTCTCCATCAGTTCCTCCATTTTTCGAGTCATATAGTTGTAGGTATCGATAAGATTACCGATCTCATCATGTGCCTGTGGACTTTCCATAGGAGTAGGCGGGCCGTGGCGGACGGTCTGCATCTGCCGGATCACAGAAGAAAGTCTTCCGGTAATGGAATGAGCCAGTACATTGGCAAAAATCAGAGCCAGAACCAGAAAAACTGCATAGATCAGTACGATCTGGACCATCAGTCGGTTGCTCGCATGGATCAGCGGCGGGGAAGGAAGGACCGTTACCATAAACCAGTCCGTATTGGAAATGCTGTAAAAACCGGCATAAACCTTTGTGTCCAGAATGTTCCGCTCAATGAAGTTATTGGAAGACATAAAGGAAGCCTTGATGGTGTCGTAATCCAGTTGGTAGATTCCGGATAATGACAAATCTGAGGTAGCAACAATGGCATCACGTTCGTTTACAATATATGAAACACTTCCTTCCAGAGATAGATTGTCGGAAAGAATGGAAGTAAGCTTGTCATCGGAATAATACACTGCCAGATAAGCCTTATAGGCAGTGGAGTGATAATAAAGGCTTAAAGGGCAGATATATGCCATATCACCATAATTCTTTTTTTCCCTGGGACCAAGATAGAAGGAAGGACAGAACATTTCCTGGGTGTTCCGGTTTCCCTGAAAGATACCGTACCAGTAGGTACCTTTCGCCTGACTTAAGGGAGCAAGGATATTCTTAGTGTTGGGATAAGTATCCAGTGTCTTCAGATCATCAGGAAAATCCACATAGATCTGTACATCGGTAACAATGGAATCTGTGGTCAGACGCTGAACGGCATTTTTAAAATCAGTGGCATGGTTAGATGTTGCAAGCTGTTCTGCTGAATCGCTGACCGGCATATAAAAAAGTTCCTGAAAAAAATTCTGTCCTGTAATATTCCGGGTAGTAGCGAGGATCGTATCCATAGTCCGTTCGATCAGAGGTGCAGTTTTTGCGGAGGCGTCCTGTTCCTGCCGGATGGTATTGGAAACCACCATGCTATAAAGTCGTCCATAAAAAAGAAAGGCGGTAAGACAGGCAGGAATTACCACAATGCTGATCAGGGCAATGGTGAATTTTGTCTGCAGGTTTAAATTCAGGTAGCCGTTTTTGAAACGGCGCCAGAGGGCCCTCATGACATTTTCTCCCGGTATTCAGACGGGGAAAAGCCGGAGTATTTTTTGAAGCTTTTTCCGAAGTAATTGCCATCCGTATAGCCTACCTTGGAAGAAATCTCGGAAATCTTGTATTTGGGATCGGAAAGCAGCTGCTTGGCCTTTTCCATTCGGTATTCTGTCAGATATTGATTGAGAGTCTGTCCGGTCTCACTTTTGAAAAAAGTGCATACATAAGATGCGGAAAGGTATACATGGCCGCTGATATCTTTTACGGAAAGTGTATCGTTCATATAGTTCCGGCTGATATAATCCTTGATCATAAAGATCGTGGAATTTTCCGGCTGGGAATTTTTCGCATCTTCAAAATACTGGGCGGTTTTTTCTTTCAGAGCTTTGTGAAGCTCTTCGTAGGTGAAGGCGTTGTTTAACGTATCTACGATCAGATCCTGCTTTTCATGAAGTTCGGTTTCCAGCTGATTTTTTTTACGGGAAGCCGAAAGTGTATTAAATAGCTGGTAATAAAGATCACGGATCTGGTTAGGCATAAATGTGTGATTGCAGCTATAATACCGGAAAAGCTCATCAAGAAACTGAAAACAGGGTTCTTCTTCTCCGGCCAGGAGATATTTGGAAAAAGTATTTTCCGGTGAATGCAGGGAATCCGGAACCGGTCCCTTCGGTGAAAGCAGGCGGATGGCATTTTCCGTTAGAAATGTTTTTTCCGGAAAGAAAAAACAGTTCTGCAGAAGGATCACGGCAGAAGCGTAGGACTGATAAACCCTGAAAATATCCGTTACGGTATTTCCGGCTGCGATCAGATGCTTTCCGCAGGTGTCATATTGTCTGGAAATATAGCTTCCCACTGCGGAAAGGGTAGTCGGGGAAAGGGCATTCCTTCCATATATATGGTGGACCAGATACTGAACCCTTTTTTCCACAAAAAGACATTTCAGATGGTAATGCTCCAGAAAACAGGAAATGTCGTTCTGGAGATCTTCCAGGAAAATACCGGAAGCCTCCACAGATTCATTAAGCTTTACGATCACAGAGGTAAAATTCATGCCGTTCTCAAGAAGCTCCGGCTGTCCCAGCTCCAGACAGAGATCTGCAATTTTGTTGTTATCGGAAGGTGGAAGAGTCAGCTGTTGTGCCAGCCGGGTAGCGATTTCCTGAGAATGGATCGCTTCGCCACGATGGGAGCGGAGCTTTTGTTTGTAAAGAGTCTGCGCTTCCAGAACTGCCGCCTGTACTTCCTCGGGATGCAGAGGCTTTTCGATGTAATTGATGGCTTTTAGTTTGATGGCAGCTTTCAGATACTCTTTGTCAGAATATCCGCTCATAAAGATAGGGATACTGTCCGGCAGGAATTTCTCCAGACGCTCCAGCATGGCAATGCCTGTCATCCGCGGCATCCGTACATCGCAGAGAATGATCTCAGGTTTATACAGTCTGGCCATTTCCAGTCCGTTCACACCATCATCTGCCTGAAGGATCTCGGTGATCCCCAGAGAATCCCAGTCGATAGATGAGATCAGTCCGGTACGCGTAAGTTCTTCGTCATCGACGATCAGTAATTTCATATACAATTCTCCAATCGAGCATAGCTTTATAGCTTCGTAAATCGGACGTTTACAGCTCTGTTTATATTCCCAGAAAACTGTAACGTCAGCGTTATCATTATAGCATAAAGTATATAGAAATACGAGAATGGGACAATGGTTTATGAGTAATATTTTACAGGGAAAAGAAGAATATTTTACCCTTATCCAAAAATATTCCCATTATCAACCTGTGGGCCGGATGATAGAATATAATCAGATTAAAGGAAAGGGAGGAGAAAGAGCCGTGTCAGAATATGTTCTTGAATTAAAAGGTATTACGAAGATATTCCCCGGTGTCAAAGCTCTGAATAATGTACAGTTCCAGCTCAAGCCTGGTGAGGTTCACGCACTGATGGGTGAGAACGGTGCTGGTAAATCTACGTTTATCAAGGTTATTACCGGAGTACATAAAGCAGAAGAAGGTGAGATGTTCCTGAACGGACAGAAGGTTGACTTCAAGGGTCCGAAGGATGCCCAGGAGGCAGGTATTGCAGCTGTATATCAGCATCCGACATCATATCCGCACCTTACAGTTGCAGAAAATATTTTTATGGGTCACGAGATCATCAAACATCATATGATCCAGTGGAAAGAGATGAATCAGGAGGCGAACAAGTACTTAGGTGAGCTGGATGCAGATTTTGATGCAACCGCTGAGATGGGAACTCTTTCTGTTGCACAGCAGCAGATGGTTGAGATCGCCAAAGCGCTTTCCACAAATGCAAAGATCATCATTTTGGATGAGCCTACAGCAGCACTTACCAGAAACGAGTCGGAGAAGCTTTACACACTGGTTGATAAGCTGAAAGAGAATGGCGTTTCCATTATCTTTATTTCCCACCGTTTCGAGGATATGTACCGTCTGGCTTCCAGAGTTACCGTATTCCGTGATTCTCAGTATATCGGAACCTATGATGTAAACGGGATCACAAACGCAGATCTGATCAAGGCAATGGTTGGACGTGAGATCAATGATCTGTTCCCGAAGCCGGAGGTTAAGCTGGGAGATGAGATGCTTCGTATCGAACATCTTTCCAGAACAGGATTTTTCAAGGATGTTTCCTTCAATGTACGTGCAGGCGAGATCGTAGGTCTTACCGGTCTGGTCGGTGCAGGACGTACAGAGGTTATGGAAGCTGTCAGCGGAATCACCCATCCGGACGAAGGAAAGGTTTTCCTTGAGGGAAAAGAGGTTTATATCAAGACTCCTTCCGAAGCAATGGAAAAAGGTATCATCCTTCTTCCTGAGGACAGACAGAAGCAGGGCCTTGTCATGAGCTGGGGCCTTGGAAGAAACGTAACCCTTCCGATCATCAGCAAATATGCAAAATCCGGATTCAATGACGAGAAAGCAGAAAGAGAGCTTTCCAAGAAGCTTCTTGAAGAAGTAGATACCAAGGCTGTTGATATTTTCCAGCCTGCAAGCTCACTGTCCGGTGGTAACCAGCAGAAGGTTGTTGTTGCCAAGGCACTTGCTCAGGAAATGAAGGTCGTTATCATGGATGAGCCGACAAAGGGTGTCGATGTTGGTGCAAAAGCCGAGATCTATGCGATCATGGGAGATCTTGCGAAGAAGGGCTATGCCATCATCCTGATCTCTTCCGAGATGCCTGAGATCCTTGGAATGTCTGACCGTATCATCGTTATGTGCAACGGACGTAAGACAGGTGAACTGAACAGGGGAGAGGCAACACAGGAAGGAATCCTTGAGCTGTCCATGGAAAAGAGCACTGGAAAGGGGACTAAATAATGGAAAAGAAATCTGTTATCAAGAAGATTACAGGCTCCCGAGAGGCTCTGCTGGCAATTATCGTGGTCGTGCTGTTTGCCGTTGTCACAGTGATCAGCCCGTCATTCCTTACGCCGAAGTCACTCATGGAGATGCTGAAAAATAATGCAGTAACAATGGTAATGTCACTTGGTATGCTGTGTGTCATGCTGGTAGGCGGAATCGATATTTCCATCATGTCAACTCTGGCACTTTCCGGTATGTCCATCGGTATGCTCCTGAAATACGGACATATCACAAGTACATTACTTGCTTTCATCATTGCAATGGCGATCGGTATTGCCTGCGGACTGGTTGTAGGTCTTGTGATTTCAAGAGCAAACGTTCCGCCTATCATTGCAACCATGGGCTTTATGTACATCTACAGAGCAATGGGTTATCTTGTTTCCCACGGTGGTGAGTGGGCAAGTGCCGCAGCTCTTGGTGAGTTTAAGAATTTTGCAACAACCAGCTTCCTTGGGATCAACAAGGTTATCTGGGTGATCATCGTATGCTATGTGGTATTCTTCTTCTTTATGAAATGGACAAGAACAGGACGAAGGATCTACGCAGTAGGAAGTAATGCAAGCGCAGCACAGGTTTCCGGTATCAATGCAAAGAATATCAACCTTCTTGTATATGTGATCATGGGATTCCTCGCAGGTCTTGGCGGAGCACTTCAGGTATCTGTTTATGCTTCTGCAATGCCTGATATGCAGTACGGCGGTGAGATGGATGTTATCGCAGCCTGCGTTATCGGTGGTGTAAGCATGAGCGGTGGACGTGGAACCGTAGTAGGTGCATTCCTCGGTTCCATTATCCTTGCAACGATCGCAAAAGCTCTTCCGCTTGTAGGTATCAGTTCACTGTGGCAGAACATGATCAAGGGTGTTATCATCCTGGTAGTAGTTGTGATCAACGTTGTTCTGCAGAGAATCGCAGATAAAAACGCATTAAAGGGAAGGGAGATGTAAATCATGGCTGGAAAATCTGGAAGAAGTATTAACAATGTGCCGGAAAATCCGATGAAACACATCATATTCAGTTGGGAAGGCATCCTGGTCATTCTCTTTATCCTGGTAAATATTTTCTGCGCATCATTTTCTGAGTTTTATAATATGAAGAGTGTTCTTCGTCAGATGCCGGTTTACCTTGCAGAGGTATTCATGATGTTTCCAATGGCGTACATCCTGGTATTAGGCGAGATCGATATTTCCGTAGGTGCGATCGTGTGTCTCTCCGCTACATTAAGCTGTATGGTTTGCAACACAAACGCTCCGTTCATTGTAGTAGTACTTACAGCACTGGTTGTTGGTGCCCTCTGTGGTGCGGTTAACGGATTTATCCTTACCCGTTTCAAGGAGCTGCCTCCAATGATCGTAACACTGGCAACACAGATCATCTTCCGTGGTATCGCTGAGGTAACACTTGGAGCCGGCGGAAGTATTGCGATCACAAACACAGATGGCTTCCGTGCTATCGGTGGAAAGGTTGGAAATATTCCATATATTCTTTTCCTGGTGCTGATCCTTGGTGTACTTTTTGCGATCTTTCTTGGAAAGAGCACATTCGGACGCCGTACATATGCGATTGGAACAAACCGTGTGGCAGCTTATTACGCAGGTGTTCACGTAGAGAAGATCCGTTTCATCATCTACACAGTTATGGGACTTATGTCCGGACTTTGCGCAGTATTCCTGGTATCCTCTTCCTACGGTGCAAATACAACAACCGGTAACGGATTTGAGATGGATGCCATTGCAATGGCAGTATTCGGAGGTATCTCCTCCACAGGTGGTAAAGGTAACCTGGCCGGCGGTATCATTTCTGCATTCATCATCGTATGCTTACGAGTTGGCCTTGGACAGAAGAACGTAAATGCTCAGGTGATCCTTCTCATCATCGGTGTACTTCTGGTAGCAGCAGTAGCTCTTCCGAATATCATCGGCGATGTGAAAAAAGCAGTCGCAATGAAGAAAAACTAAATATCACTTTTGAAACTCATATGATTGTTAGCTGCCTCCATTGGTGTAGCGGAGGCAGTAGCATATAAAAAAATTATATTCTTATAGGGAGGAACAACAATGAAAAAAAAGGTAATTAGCGCAATCCTTTGTGGAGCAATGGTTCTTGGTACAGTTTGCCCGGTTCTTGCAGCAGATGACAAATCCGAAGATACTAAGACAGAAGCAGCAGCTGGCGATTCCGCAAAAGACAAAAAGATCGCTCTGGTTGGTAAAGCAGCCGGTAATGCATTCTTCGAGATCGCAGCGAAATCTTTCCAGGAGACAGTAGAGGCTGAAGGCGGCGAGGTTCAGGTCGTTTATCCTGAGACAGCTACAGCTGATGCGCAGATCAAGGTTCTTGACAACCTGATTTCTCAGGACTTCGATGCAATCTGTATCTCCGCTAACGATGTTAACGCTCTTCAGGCTAAGCTTGAGGAAGCTATGGATGAGGGAATCAAGGTATCTTCCTTCGACTCCGCACCGAACAAAGACAGCCGTGAGATTTTTGTAAACCAGGCTGGTACAAAAGAAGTTGCTCAGGCACTTATGGATGCAGTTCTTGATATTTCCGGTGGTGAGGGACAGTTCGCTATCCTTTCCGCTACATCTCAGTCCGCTAACCAGAACGCATGGATCGACGCAATGAAGACCATCATGGAAGGCGATGACAAATACAGCAAGCTTGAGCTTGTAGACGTTGTATACGGTGATGATGAGCCGCAGAAATCCACAGACCAGACAGCAGCTCTTCTTCAGAACTACAAGGATCTGAAGGTTATCTGCGCACCTACAACAGTTGGTATCGCAGCAGCAGCTAAATATCTTCAGGATAACGGATCTTCCTGCAAGCTGACAGGACTTGGACTTCCATCTGAGATGCAGGAGTACACCGGTGATGATGATTCTCATTCCTGCCCATACTTCTATCTGTGGGATATGCAGGGCCTTGGAAAACTCAGCGCTTACACAACAATCGCTCTGATCAACGAAGACATCACAGGTGCTAAAGATGACAAATTCACAGCTGGTGACCTTGGTGACTACACAGTAACAGAGGCAGATGACGGCGGTACAGAGGTTGTTCTTGGTGCACCTCTGAAATTCGATACAAGCAACATCGAGGAGATGGCTAAGCTGTACTAATCAATCCTCATATTGACTGTAATATTCATATGATAAATCCTTTCAGAGCAGGCGGGGTCTTTGGACTCCGCCTGTTTCTGTGTGCAGAGACGTTGGAGGTTCTTTTGCGCAGATCTTTTATATGAGGATTTTAGTTGTGTGGATGTGACAGCAGTGCTAAAATGAGGATAAAGAGGAACAAAGAAAGAAGAAACGGATAAAGGAGAGGAAGGCATGCAGCAGGCGCTACTGGATCAGCTGAGAAAGATCACAGAAGAAGAACGAAAGATCCTGGATGGAGAGGCAGAGGTGGACAGAGACCTTTATACCTCCGGCAGGGACTTTACCGTGGACAGCGGAAAAATGCTGGAGGAAGGCCGGCTGATCGCGGTCCGTACCCATACCCGTTTTGTGCATTTTCCGGCACACCGGCATAATTTCGTGGAAGTGCTCTATGTCTGCGAAGGCTCTCTGACTAACATCATTGATGGCAAAAAAGTCATCGTTAATAAGGGTGAGCTGCTTTTTCTCAACCAGTTTACGAAACATGAGATCCTGAAGGCTGGACAGAACGATATTGCCATTAACTTTATGGTGCTGCCGGAGTTTTTTGATGTGGCTTATTCCATGACCGGCAATGATAATATGCTGGCAGATTTTCTTGTGAATGTGCTCAGACAGGATGAGGAACGGGGAGAATATCTGCATTTTAAGGTGGCAGAGGTGCTACAGATCCAGAATCTTCTGGAAAACATCATCTATTCCCTGGTAAATGGAGAAGAGAACCGGGAACGGATTAATCAGACCACAATGGGCCTGATCTTTATGTATCTGGTGGAATCCGTACAGTACGTGGAGATGCGTCTTCCCAACCAGTACGAAAACATGATCTCCATGACCACACTGGACTACATTGAGCAAAAATACCGGACAGCTACCCTGACAGAGCTGTGCAGCCGTCTTCATCTGCCCATGCATGTATTAAGCAAGATGATCAAAAAAACGACAGGATTTAACTTTAAGGAACTTCTTCAGCGAAAACGTCTGAACAAGGCGGTGGAACTGATGTGTGACACAGATCTTCCCATCAGTGATATCATTGCCGCGGTGGGATATGAGAATAACAGTTATTTTCACCGGGTATTTAAAGAACATTATCATATGACACCCAGAGCATTTCGGGTAAAGAACAGCGAAAAAGAGCAGGTGAGGCTTTAACCCCACCTGCTTTTTAAATGTCGTGGAACTGTCCGATCTTATCCTTGATCCGCTGCATCTCATTATCCATGTCGATGACAGCTCTGGCGCAGTTGAGAAGTTCATCACTGACTTCTTCATATCCATCCATTTCTTCGATATTCTGCTTATAACGAAGCTGATGCTCCAGTGTGGCCCAGAAATCCATGCCGTTGGTACGGATCTGGATCTCGGCTCTCATCGGTGTTTTTCCTTTGGAGAAAAATACGGGGATTTCTACGATCATGTGATAGCTGCGGTAGCCGTTGGGCTTAGGGTTTGCGATGTAGTCCTTGCGCTCTAAGAGTGTGATGTCGTCCTGGCGCAAAAATGCCTCGGAGAGTTTGTAGATGTCGGCAGGGTGCGAGCAGATCACGCGCACACCGGCGATGTCGTTCAAATTCTTTTCGATGCTCTCCACCGTGAGCGGATATCCGCGGCGGCTGAGCTTTTCCATGATGCTCTCGGGGGACTTGAGGCGGGTCTTGATCGTCTCGATGGGGTTGCGGTCGTATTGCAGCGAGAGCTCTTCGTTGAGCACGTTGAACTTCGTCTCGACCTCCATGATCGCGCAGCGGTAATAGCTCATCAGTTCACGGTAGGGCTGGAAGTATTTCTGGACCCACTGCTGTACCTCACCGTGGGAAAAACGGGAGAGCAGCACCTGTTCAAGATAAGTGCGATCGACAAGCGGACGGATCGGCACTGTCATCAGCTCCTTTGTACTTAGCATTTCTTGTCCCGCACGGAAAAATGCGGGCTTGCAGGAAAAGCATAGCAAAGAAGCGCCGCGCTTTCAATGGGCAGGGTGTAAACTTTTTTGTTCACGGCGCGAGAAGGGGGCGCTCCCCTCGTTAACACCAACTTAACAAAGAAAACTGCCGAAAACTATGGACAAAAGGAGCCGCGTATCAGATTTTCAGACAGTGGCACGCAAATGTCACAGAAGACAAAATATAAGAAAACGTCCTTTTCCGGTGGAAAGGACGTTCAAATAGACGATATTTAGAAGAAAAATACGCTTACGCGCCGATCACATGCGCCGTCATCATCTGCCAGAGGATGGAGAGCTGCTGTGTGGAGATGAGCACATAGGCCAGAATGAAGACGAACCAGAGCTTCTGCATGTTCTCCTCTTTTTTGCAGAGGAAATAGCAGTAGGAAAAATACGCCACGGCGTCCACAATCAAAACCGTGAGGAACATGACGAGAAAGCCCTGCTCGCTCTGCTCGGCGGTGCCGGTGTAGAGCGAGAGGAGAGAGTAATATAAAAACGTGGCGGTGAACGGCCACTTGAGCTTGCGCCAGTCGTGGATGCGGTCTTTCTTATTCATGGAAGCGCTCCTTTTTTGCGTTTTCCACAGTATACCCTGCGGCACGGCAGATTGCAAGGGGAAATGACCTTGCCAAGCGGGCGTGGGGTGTGGTAGACTGCAAAAAAGAGGTGATATACATGCTGGATACGTTGATCCGCGGCGCGAAGATCGTCGACGGCACGGGAAAGGCGGCGTTCACGGCGGACGTCGGCATTTTGGACGGCATGATCGAAGAGATTGGAAATTTGTCAAACGCGCAGGCGTTCGAGACTATCGAGGCCGCGGGCCGCGTCCTGACGCCGGGCTTTATCGACATGCACCGCCACGCCGACGCGGCGCTGTTTCGCGAAGGCTTTGGCGAGGCGGAGCTCTGCCAGGGCCTCACGACGCTTGTGAACGGCAACTGCGGCATGTCGCTCGCGCCGCTCTCGGGCGCGCACGCGGACGAGTGCGCGAAATACCTCGCGCCCATCACGGGGAACATCCCGCCGGAGCTGCGCTTTGCGTCCGTTGACAGCTATTTCAAGGCGGCGCAGGGGCGGGGACTGCCGCTCTCGTGCGCGGAACTCATCGGCATGGGCACGCTGCGCACGCTTGCCGCGGGCTTCACGACGGGAGATTTGTCACCGCTCGAGC